>Ga0233437_1000782_pt1 | contig 66551 bp, 74 predicted proteins | sample SI_122_August201_FD_182714 | JGI IMG/M metagenome (GOLD analysis project Ga0233437, IMG submission 182714) | Seawater microbial communities from Saanich Inlet, British Columbia, Canada - SI_122_August2016_200_MG | ecosystem: Environmental > Aquatic > Marine > Inlet | place: Canada: British...
CTACAACAGCAGAAGGTATCAATGGCAATTAAAAAAGATGACCCCTGTTGAGTACAGAGATCATCTTATGAGTAAAAACACCTAAAAGGGGTTTTTCAAACGTGTCTACTAAATGGGTCCCACATCACAGATCGGGGTTTTTAGATTGAATAAATATTATTTCAATGTTGCTTGTCCGCCAGCTTCTTCAATTTTCTTTTTAATCTCTTCTGCTTCTTCTTTCTTAGCACCTGCTTTAATAACTATTGGAGCTCCTTCAGTCATATCTTTAGCTTCTTTCAAGCCTTTTTCTGTAACTTCACGTACTACTTTAATAACACCAATTTTATTATCCCCTGCAGCGGTAAGCTCAACATCAAATTCAGATTTTTCCTCAGCAGCTTCACCAGCAGCACCAGGAGCAGCAGCCATCGCCATAGGAGCAGCGGCTGAAACACCAAATTTATCTTCTAGAATACCAACAAGTTCAGATAGATCAAGAACTGACATTTTCTCAATCTCTGCTACGATTGAACTGAATTTTTCAGGAACTTGAACATCCTTCTTGGTTTCCTCTTTAGATTCTTCAGCCTTTGGAGCTTCTTGAGTCTTGTCTAACTCCTTCTTTTGGTCGGAGCTAGACTCTTCTGGCTTTTTTTGTTCATCTGACATAAATTTTTTCTTAGTTAATTATTAATAATATATTTATGATTTTGATTCTTTAATTCCGTTCAGCACATTTACAAACCCTCTTATATTTCCGGCTAAAACGTTCACGAAACCATTAAGAGGAGCTTTGATAGTACCCACAGTTTTGGCAATAAGCTCATCTTTACTTGGTAGAGCTGCTAGGGCTTTAACTTTATTTTCATCAACCCAGTTGTTTTCTAAAACTCCACCAACTAAACTCATACCTTCATTGTCTTTAGCAAAATCGGCAAGTGCTTTAGCTGGAGCAACTTCGTCATCGGCTGAAATAGCCATGGAAATATTTCCGGATAAACTATTAAGTGGGTCTGTACTATAGCCTATTTTATCAAATGCTTTTCGAAGAAGTGTTTTTTTAACTACTGAATAGCTGATACTTTCCTTTTTCATATTAGACCTTAGCTCTTGATCTTTACTTACTGGAACTGCTGAAAAACTAGCCAGAGCAGCTGACTTAGCATTTTTAAGATTTTCAGTAAGATCTGTTAGAACACGCTCTTTTTGTTGTCTTGTTTTAGGCATGCATTTATATTTAATAGATAAAAAAATACTGCGTTTTACCGCAGAGAGAAATATATAGCTAATATTAGCTAAAATGTTATCCTAGGTAGGTCTTGTCTTGTCACAACAATATTGTGCCAAGTGCCTACTGTCTCTGGGTAAATATTTACTTAAAATTAGTATAGCAATTAACAGCACTGGTGTCAAATAGAGCTAGAGGTATTTTACCTTATTTTTCTTATGACCCTCAAAATCCTCGGCATAATGAACATTGCCTTCTGAGTCTGTTAAGAAAAACCAATAGTCAGAATCCTTTGGATAAATTGCAGCTTTAATGGATTCGATACCGGGATTACTGATCGGGCCTGGGGTTAAGCCTGGGTATTTATATGTATTGTATAGAGAATCAATTTCAAGATCATCAGCTGATACTGCTGGAGTTTTTTTACCAGTTATGTAATTTATAGTTGAATCAGCTTGCAGAGCCATCCCAACGTCTAAGCGTTTCCAAAAAATTCCTGATACTATGGCTCTGTCTTCGTCGGTCATAACTTCTCGCTCAATTATAGAGGCCATTATAATTATGTCAAAAATTTCTTTATCTTCTGCAGTAATATCTGAAATCATCTTATCCGTTAGTTTGCTGCCAAAATTATTTAACATTTTTCTGACAATATCATCAATTGTGGCGTAGGCAAAAAAGCGATAAGTGTCTGGGAATAGATATCCTTCTAAGTTTGTATTATCTGGAAGATCATCAAAAAAGTCGTAGCTACTGGTGTCAAAATTATATTTGTTGCCTGGCTGATTAAAGCCAGTTGCTTCAAAAAGCTCTTCTGCCTGAAATCTTCCCTCATTTTCTAGCTTAAACGCGATATCTGAAATAGTCCAACCCTCAATTACTGTCAATCCCCATTCCTCAGGTGCTTCGCCAGCAACTAGAATTTCAGTTAAACGCTTAATATTTAAAACATTAGGCAATGAATACTGCCCGGCTTTTAGTTCATCCTCAATGCCTTTTAAAAAGGCGTATGTTTCAAAAACTAATTTATTTTTTATAATACCCTCACTTTTAAGGTTGGAGCTAATCAGGTTGACGCCTTGCCCTTCTGAAATGGTAAATTCAGTTTTATCTAGGGCAATTGGATTTAGAAGAGTAAACAAAAACCAGGCACTTGCTAAAAAACCAACAATTATGATGATGATAATAAAAGTGCCAAAGATTTTGATGCCTTTGGGTTTTTTTCTAGTTTTGCTGTTTGGCTTATATACCTTCATAGGTTTATTATATAAATATTAGTGCTTAAAAGTCAATTGTTTGATTTAGATCTATATATATGATTAGATAAGAGTAGCAAAAATAAATACATTTTATATATAATATAAGGAGAAAAAGAGATGAGTGGAATAGTAAACACTGCGTTAATTGCCTCAGGGACTGGATCAGATGCTGAATCTATTATTAAAGCATATATTAATGGTTTTATTCCTGAGATTGATTTGAAATACTTAATATCAACAAAAAAAGATGCGGGCTGCATTAAAATGGCAGAGGATAATCATATTACTACTACTGTAATTGATTGCCCTAATACTACTGACGGGAATTTTTCATTTAATAACATTCTTAGCGATACACTATCAAGTAGTAGAGTTCAGTTAGTTTTTTTAGTCGGCTGCATTAAGCAGGTTGCACTAATTCGAGGTATTGATTTTTATAACATCCATCCGGCTGATCCAATTGCTCACGGAGGCAAAGGGATGTATGGACTTGATGTTCATGAGCATGTGCTTGCAAGTATTAAAGATAGGCTCACAAGGAAAATGGCTTTACCTGAGAGCAGCTTCTATACGTATCCAACAGTTCATAGAGTTGATGCGGATCTTGATACAGGGCCGATGCTTCTTCGAGCAAAGGTTCAAATTCCAGGTGAGATCATATCCAAGTTAAATGAAGATGAAGATATAAGTCAGCTTGCTAGTGAGCTGCAGCAACACGTATTGCCTTATGAATGGATAATGCTACCGAGCGCTGTTCGCATGGCTGCTCATAATGTCTTGTATTAGAGAGGAGAAAAAAATGAAAGTACTTATTATTGGCGGTGGAGGTCGCGAGCATGCACTATCACTGCTAGTAAGTAAAAGCGAGAGCGTTAAGCAATTTTACTGCCTTCCTGGTAACCCTGGAATTGCTAGAGAAAGTAAATTCGTACCAGTTAGTACAAATATCGACGTTACAAAACCTGAAAATTTTCCATTTCTAATTGATTTTGTTATTAAGAAAAAAATTGATCTGACAATAGTTGGGCCAGATGATCCGCTGGCCGCTGGGATTGTTAATTTATTCCAAAAAAATGGACTGGCAATTTTTGGACCAACAAAAGAAGCAGCAAAGATTGAATGGAGCAAGTGGTATGCAAAACAGGTTATGCAAGCAGCTGGAGTGAAAACTGCCTTTGCTGAAAGATTTGACACAAGTTCAGTTGATAATGCGTTTAGACACCCTCGGAGACGCGGCACTCCAATTGTCATTAAGACTGACGGACTTGCACTGGGTAAGGGGGCATTTGTTTGTAGAAACTTAATTGAGACTGAAGCTGCGATTACAAAATGCCTTGTTGATGAGGAGCTTGGAGAGGCAGGTAAAAGAATTTTAATTGAAGATTATTTAGAACCTGTTTCGACAAAATTTAGATGTGAAATATCTGTTTTCGCTCTTATTGACTACTGGGGAAACTATATTCTGTTTCCGGCTGCTCAGGATTACAAAACTATTGGGGATGGTGATACAGGTGATAACACAGGTGGCATGGGAGCTTTTGCTCCGGTTCCCTGGGTGAGCAATCAAATGATGAAAAAAATTGGTACAACAATTTTTGAACCAATAATTAAAGAAATGAAAAAAAGAAATTCGAATTTTACTGGAGCACTATATGCTGGACTGATGTATACCATAGACGGCTTCAAGGTTGTTGAATTCAATGCTCGCTTTGGCGATCCAGAATTTCAGCCACTGTCTATGCTTGTAAATTTTGATATTGTAGCGGTGATGAATAGGATTGCTCGTGGGGGCAGCATTGCTGATATGGTTCTAAATATTAATGAGAATGGTTGGAAAATGAATTCTTCGGCGTGCACTGTTGTGATGGCCTCACCGGGATACCCTAAAAGTTATCCAAAAGATATTGAAATTATTATTGATCACGAATGGCTGGATTCTTTTATGGGTGACTCAGTCAAGGTGTTTCACGCTGGGACTGCCCTAAAAGGAAACTGTTTAGTTACTAGTGGTGGCAGGGTGCTTAGCGTCACAGGTTTTACAACAAATGGAGTTGATCCTAAAAGAGCTGCTAATTATGCTTATATCTCAATAGCTCATATTGATTTCAAAAGAGCTTGTTTTAGGAGAGATATTGGAATGAATGTTCCAATAAATATTTACCATTAAAAAAATATATGCTCATGCAATAAAAATGCATGAGTTTTTTATTTGATCTAATGATATAAGTATGATTATATTAAAGGAGTAAATAGGAGGAGCAAATTGCTCTTTTTTGTTTTTATAAAAATTGAAATTTACTCATAAATTGGAGGTATGTAATGTATCGTTATTTTAAAAAAATTAGTGATCAGTTTGAGCAGTGTTTCTATGTTGAAACAAATGGCGAATTAAGCAAGAAGGAAAAACAGATTCTTAAGTATTTACTGGCTGATGGATTTATTTTAAATAGTTTGTCTAATAGATCGAAGTTTAATACTTCTAAAACTATCATTGAAATTGGCCCGAGGATGAATTTTACCACGGCGTGGTCTTCAAACTTTACAAATATATGTCATAGCATTGGATTAAACAAGGTTGTGCAAGTAGAAAAATTCAAAAGACATATTTTACCTGAAAAAGTATCTGCAGATAAGTTTCTAGAAAAAAACTGTGACCGGATGACTGAGGAGAGATACATTAAGGCTGTTGAGTCATTTAGCCGCAATGTCTCGCCTGACGAGATCTATGTAATTGACCTGATCGGAAAAGGACCGGATGCACTTATTATGCCAGAGCTTTCCATGGACAGCGATGATAGACTAATGTATCACAAATATTTTGTTAATGGTGAGAAAAGAAACCCAACGATTGCTGAAATTATTGATCTAGATAATGCCAACAGTGAACACTCTCGGCATGGATATTTTAAAGGCAAGCAAATTATTGACGAAATTGAAATGCCTGAAACGCTGATGGAGATGGTAGTATCTACTCTAACACTTGGCACAAACAGCGTAAGTGCGTTTGGAGATAACTCGAGTGGCATTAAGGGGTACAGAATAAGGACGATATTACCGAGATACCATGGCAAGCCTTCGCCACTTAATTTCAAAGTTGTTGAATATCACATTATCTTTACTGCTGAAACACATAATCATCCAAGTGGTATTGAGCCATTCCAGGGTGCTACTACTGGAATTGGCGGTCAGCTTCGAGACAGATTTTCAATGGGTAAAGGCTCTATGACTATCGCAGCATCTGCTGGATATTGTATGGGAAATCTTAATATTTCTGGATACGGATTACCCTGGGAGGATAATAGCCTAGAAATACCAGGAAATCTGGCTAGCCCGATTGATATTGCGATACGTGCGAGTGATGGTGCGAGTGATTATGGAAATAAGTTTGGCGATCCAGTTATTTTGGGCTTTACCCGTTCTTTTGATCTGGTGTTGGCAAATGGTGAGAGATGGGGTTTTGTTAAGCCGATTATGTTTACAGGTGGTATAGGTCAAATTTATAGCAAGCATGTTATTAAAGGTTCAGCTAAAGAAGGTCAAAAAATTGCCCAAGTTGGTGGCCCTGCATATAGCATTGGACGTGGTGGTGGATCTGGCTCATCAAAAATTCTTGGGTCGAGCCTGGTACTACTTGATTTTAATTCTGTGCAACGCGGTGATGCGGAAATGGAGAATAAATTGTACAGAGTTGTCCGGGCTTGCTGTGAAATGGGTACCAATAATCCAATAATTAGTATCCATGATCAAGGTGCTGGTGGTCCGGCTAACGTACTCAAGGAATTAGTAGAAGGAGCTGGCGGAAAAATAGATATTAGAAAAATTGCCCTGGGTGACCCGACAATGTCTGTACTTGATATTTGGGTATGTGAGTATCAAGAAAGATGTGGATTTCTTATTGACCCATCAAGGCTCAATGAATTTAAGAGTATTTGTGATCGAGAAAATGTTAATTGTGAAATACTTGGTGAAGTAACTTCTGATGGACGATTTGTTGTTTATGATAGTAATGATAACTCTACGCCAGTTGACATTGATCTTGACAAATTACTTGGAAACTTGCCTCAAAAAACTTTTAGAGACAGACGCATTAAATCAAATTTTAAACCTCTTGTATTGCCTAAAAATACGAGATTGATCAGCGCACTTGAACTTGTGCTCAAAAATCTTAGTGTAGGTTCAAAAAGGCATTTAACTAGTAAAGTTGACAGAAGCGTTGGAGGCCTTAATGCTAGACAGCAATGCTGTGGGCCACTGCAGCTTTCAGTTGCTGACTGCGGAATTGTTGCCCAAAGTCATTTTGGTTTAACTGGTGCGGTAACTTCTATTGGCGAGCAACCGATTAAAATGATTCTGGACCCAGGTGCTGGTGCAAGACTTTCAGTCACTGAAGCGGTAACTAACTTAATATTTGCCAAAGTAAGCGCCCTGGAAGACATAAAATGTTCTGCCAATTGGATGTGGGCACCCAAACTGTCTGGTGAAGGCGCGGCAATGTATGATGCGGTAGAAGCAATGAGCGAGATGATGAGAAGGCTTGGCATAGCAGTTGATGGTGGAAAAGATAGCTTATCAATGGCCACTAAAGTTGGTGATGCAGTTGTAAAATCTCCGCGACAGTTGGTTATTTCGGCTTACTGTACAATGCCTGATATCACAAGGCACGTGACGCCTGACATTAAAAAACCTGGAAGAAGTAGTTTGATTTTTCTTCCACTAAATGGTGACGAGTGTCGAATTGGCGGATCTGCTTTGGCCCAGGCATTTGGCCAAATTGGCAACATTAGCCCTGACCTGGACTCAGTTCTTTACCTAGAAGATCTTTTTAGAGTTATTCAGGATGACATGCTTACTTATGATTTGATTTTATCAGGGCATGATATATCTGATGGCGGTCTTATTGTGACACTACTTGAGATGGCATTTTCTGGAAATTCAGGTTTTAAAATTAATATTAATAGTGATGCTAGCTTGCTTGAGCGCATGTTTGCAGAAGAGCCTGGTGTTGTGATCGAGTGTGAAAATACGTCACTTAGTGAATTTGAAGCAGTATGCGATTTTTACGGGATTAAGCATGAAATACTTGGCAAAACAACACGCAAAAGAACCATTGATGTATCGTTTAATTATGAACCAGTTTTATTTGAGGCAATGGAAGTCCTCAGAGACAGATGGGAAGAAACCTCAAGTGAAATTGATAAGTTGCAGTTGAAAAATGGTTGTGCTGAGATAGAAAGAAAAAATATTCGCTATCGCTCTGATCCTGACTACAATTTGTCCTACGCTCCCCGAAAAACTGCAAAAAGAATCATTAATCGCAAACGGAAACATAAAGTAGCAATACTTCGTGATGAGGGAAGTAATAGTGACAGAGAGATGAGCTCTGCCTTTATGCTGGCCGGCTTGGAACCGTGGGATATATCAATGAGAGATATTATTAGTGGTAAGATTAAAAATCTTGATCAATTTAGAGGCCTCGCGGCAGTTGGAGGTTTTTCTTACGCTGACGTACCCGAAAGTGCCAAAGGCTGGGCAGCACCCATTCGTTTTAACCCTGATATTAAAAAAGTATTTGATGATTTCTATTATCGAGATGATACTTTTTCACTTGGGGTATGTAATGGATGTCAGCTTTTTGCTCTCATTGGCTGGGTACCATGGCGAGGAATGGCTGATAGTGGTCAGCCGAGATTCATTCAGAATGTATCAGGAAGATTTGAATCTCGCTTTGTATCAGTTTTTATTGACGAAAGTCCGGCTATTATGCTCAAGGATATGGCTGGGTCACATCTTGGTATTTGGGTAGCTCATGGCGAAGGTAAATTTCATTGTACGGATAACAATATTTTCTCTGAAATACTTCAAAGAAATTTAGCTCCGATTAAGTATACTAATGATCAGGGCGTACCTACCGTAGAGTATCCGATGAATCCCAATGGTAGTCGACTTGGAGTTGCAGGTCTATGTAGTCCTAATGGAAGACATTTGGCCTTGATGCCTCATCCGGAAAGAACATTTTTGCCTTGGCAATGGCCATGGATGCCGCTTAAGATGAAAAAGAAATACAAAACATCAGCTTGGCTAAAAATGTTTCAAAATGCTAGAGAATGGTGTGAAAATAACTAAAAATATAAAATGAACTTAGCCCCCTACTGACCTGGAGATCAGTAGGGCTCTTTTTTGACAAATAAATTAATTTAGAGTAATGTTTTAATAGATAAGTATTTAAAATAGTATTCGAAAATTACATAATTAAAGGGAGGATCTAATGATTACCAGGGAATTGGACCTAGAATTGTGGGGTTTTAAAATTGATCTAAAGAAACTTTTTGTTGGCGCTGTGGCTGGATTATGGTTTGTAGTGACGTGCATGTATTTAAGCCAAAATATTTCTTTATTTTTTATCGGAATTGGTTTAGTGGCACTTCTTTTTATCTGCTTTGAGCTTGAAGATAAAAAAAATTTACTAGGTAGAGTTGCATCAGTCCTAACTTTTCCAGTGTTTGCTGGGATAATGATCCTGATAGCATATATATTTCTTGTCGGTGCAGTAGCTAAGTACGAGATAACTGGGCGCATATTTACTATGACAGTTGGGTTTGTGGCCCTAGTTATATTTTATGATTTTATAAATAACATTCAAAATGAAATTTATATTCAAAAAATGAAAGCTAGGGAGATTATACTTGACTCAATCCCCTCAGTAATCTTTTTTACAGGTGTTTGTGTTTATCTGTTTTACATGTCTACTATTTTTATAGCCGTACTTTATTCAATATTTGTTTTAGGTTTTATAAATTATTGCTTGGATCCAAGAAATGTTAAAAAAATGATTAGGAGTGAAGATGGAATTAAATGAATTAATTGGAAGCAATTTAAATGGTTTCATAGTTGAAGAAGTCACAGAAATTTATTCAACCAATGAAGATGGGCGCAGAATTTCGTCGTTTGGCTGCATGAGAAATTATGATGTTGCAAAAGCCTATATTGAACAGTGTAGAGGTTCGCATTATTACGCGTTGCGAAAAATTGCTGTGATTACGAAGGGTAATATTGTTTTTATAGTTGGGAAGCCAATAACTCTTCTTGATGATGAGAAAATCTCAAAAGAAGTAAAGGAAAAAATTCTTAAGAAACTCTCTGATGAAGAGAAGAAAATATTAAATGTATAAATATTAAAAAGGTTATCCTAAATGGATAACCTGTTTTTTTATATAAAATATATCTTAAAGATATGCAGAGAGTCCTTCGCCTTCTAATTTTTTTACTAAGTCTGTGACATATTTTACTTTGTCTTTAGGAACTACTATAATAGCATCTTTGGTATTGACTATAACAATTCCTTCAAGGCCGACTGTGGTGAGGAGTTTTTTGTCTTCCAGATTATATGTCAAGCAATCCTTAGAGTCTAGATTAAAAACATTGCCTTTAGTCACATTTTCTAACTCGTCCATTTGCAGAGCCTCTTTTAAGGCGTAGAGAGTGCCTGGATCTGACCAGCCCATGTCTGTTTTTAGAACAACTGCGCTTGATAGATCGGTATGCTCAATAATAGCCTTGTCAAAGCTGATTTTTTCTGCACTATTGTAAGCGCTTTTGACCGTTTGATACAGCTCAGGAGTTAAAGTTTTAAACTGATTATCTAAAAATTCAATTGATGTTATAAAGTAACCCGGGTTCCATAGATATTCACCTGAGTCAAACATGGCATTGCACTCCTCTATTTCAGGTTTATATTTCCAACCAAGGAATTTGTAATAAGGTTGGTCGTCAATTCTACCAAGTTCAGTACCCGTGTGAATCCAACCTAAATTGTTACTGGCAAATCTGGGTCGCTCTCCGATAAAAATAAAGCGATCTTTATTTTCATTAATGAGCGCTTCTGCAGCTTTTAGAAAATTTACTAATTCATCTTCTCGCTCCATAATATTGTCAGCCCAAATAATAGATACCGGACCGGTGAGTCCTTTTTCCACAAGAGTTTGAGTAGCCATGCAAACTGCCGGACCGTTATTTCTCCTTGAAGGTTCTAATATAATATTGTCTGGGTTTAAATCAGGAAGTTCTTTTTTGCAAAGATCTTCGAATTCAGGGACGGTTTGCAGGAAAATATTTTCTGCGCCAAAATCAGGAGCTAGCCTTTGCCAGGTTAGCTCAAGAGTTGATTTACCATTAAAAATTTTTTGAAATTGTTTTGGAAAAGACTTTCGAGACATTGGCCAAAAGCGAGTTCCAATTCCTCCGGCAAAGATTAATATTTTCATAGTTAAGTTTTTATTAAATTCTGACCTGTCATTTCAGTTGGTTTATCTTTTTTTAATAAATACAGAATTGTGGGCGCAACGTCAGCCAGCACACCACCACTTTTTAATTTCATATTTTCAACTTTATCACGCGGACCGACAATACAGAATGGAACTGGATAAAATGAATGCTCTGTATCTAAATTGCCTGTTTTTGAGTCAATCATCTCCTCGGCGTTACCATGATCTGCGGTGATTATGACAGTACCATGATTTTTGTCAACTACGGTATCAATAATTTTCTTGACACATTTATCTGTTATCTCTATGCCTTTGATAGTGGCGGTGAGATTGCCAGTGTGACCAACCATGTCGGGGTTGGCAAAATTAACTGCAAAAAAATCATAGGCTTTTATTTCAGTATTTTTTACTACTAAGTTAGCGCTATCCTCAGCAGCCATACCTGGAGATAGATCATATGATTTAACATCTGGAGATTTTACCAAGACTCTTTCTTCTCCTCCGACAGGGTCAGCATATCCGCCATTGAAAAAATATGTCATGTGGCCATACTTATCTGTTTCAGCAATATATATTTGGCGCAACTCTCTTAGCTCCATAGGAAGAGTATTTTTAAGGTCAGGTGAAGGGTAGGCAGTCAAAATATTTGGTAGATCTGGTCCAAAATCAGTCAGAGCGACAAAAACAATATCTTTTGGTTTTTTGCGCCTCTTAAATGCTCTGCCAGGATTTACTTCATTGAAATCTGGCTGAACAAATGCCTTGGTTAGCTGCCTGGCTCGATCAGACCTGGCATTGAAAAATATTACAGAATCTTTGGAATCGATTCTTGGCATGGCTTTTCCTTTGGCGTCAGTTATGATTGTAGGTTTTATATACTCATCAGTTTCCCCTCTAGCATAAGCGTCTTCAATGGCTCTAAGCGGATCGGCTGACATTTTCCGTCCCCCCTTAGTGAGCGTGTCATAGGCGAGCTCTGTTCTGCCCCATTCTTTTTTTCTATCCATGCCATAAAAGCGACCCATAATAGTTGCCACTTGCTCACGAGAAGGATCTAACTTTTTCAGTAGTTCATGGAGAAAGTTGTATCCTTCGCTGGGCGGTGAATCACGTCCATCGGTAAATAAATGCAGGTAGACATGCTCAATTTTTTCAGCTCTAGCCATTTCTATTAGAGCATCTAAATGATCTGGATGGGCGTGAGCTGAATTTGATCCGGTTAGAAGTCCTATTAGATGGAGATTACTTTTATGTTTTTTAACATGATCCATAGCTTCTTTGAAGGCAGTGTTTTTGAAAAAAGTTCCATCATTAATCATATCAGTGACGGCGACTAGGTCTTGTTTTACAATTCTTCCTGCTCCTATATTAATATGTCCTGCTTCAGAGTTTCCATCTTCGCCTTCAAAAAGACCGACTGCCTTTCCATGAGCAGTTAGTTCGGTATATGGGTAAGAGCTAAAGTAACGGTCAAGGTTTGGGATCTTGGACAGCTTAACTGCGTTGCCTGGTCCAGATGGAGCAATACCAAAACCATCTAGAATAATTAAGACAAAAGGAAAATAGTTTTCTTTTTTTTCAGTCATTTAATTTATTTCACTTTCAATTTTTAAGAGTCTGTTATACTTAGCGACTCGCTCTCCGCGGGATGGCGCGCCTGCTTTAATAAACTCAGCACCAAGGGCAACTGATAGATCAGCAATAAAATCATCATAGGTCTCCCCTGATCGGTGAGAAACTACTAGTTGATAGTCATTTTCTTTGGCTAACTCGGCGAACTTGATTGTTTCTGTTAAAGTACCGATTTGATTTAGCTTAACCACAACTGAATTGGCTGCACCAAGCTTAATGCCTTCGTTTAGTCGATTGGTGTTAGTGGTAAACAGATCATCGCCCACTATAATAGGATGTAGATGTTTTTCTTTGAGCTTGATGAACTTTTTATTATCCAAATTGTAGTTATGAACTTTAAGATCCATCTGACTAAATTCTTTAGTCATATCAACCCAGGATTTCCAGTCATCTTCAGCTAGAGGATCTTCAAGTAGAAGAAATGGATATTTTTGATACCATTCTTTATATAAATAAACTAACTGATCAGAATCAAGAAATGACTCGTCCATACTAAAATTATATAGCTTCTCATTTGGTAGATAGAAAGTTGAAGCGCCGGCATCCATACCAAGAGCAATTTGCTCTGTTGGCTCGTAGCCTGCTTTTTTTATGGCAGTTAAAATATATTCAACTGCTTTGACAGCCGAGTCAATATTTGGGCCATAGCCTCCTTCGTTTCCAACATCAATGTCGAGTCCGTCTGCTTTTAGTACTTTACCCAGGGTATGAAAAATTTCAGTGCCAATTCTGAGTCGTTCAGCAAAAGTTTCGTTTAATATTGGGATAATCATGAATTCCTGAAAATCAAGATTTGAATCGGCGTGCTTACCGCCATTTATGATATTAAATAGTGGGGTAGGTATTCGCCATCCAGGAAATTTTATATCATAAGTCTTTCGAATATACTCATAGAGTGGCTGGCTTGTAACCATTGAGCCAAGGCGAGCTGAGGCTAGAGACACTCCGAGGATTGCATTGGCACCCAAGTTCTCCTTATCAGGAGTTCCGTCTAGCTCAATCATAATTTGGTCAATTTTCTGCTGGTCGGTAACATTTTGGCCAATAAGAGCTCTGGCAATTTTTTTATTTACGTTAGCGACTGCTTTGAGCACTCCCTTGCCTCGATAACGCTTCTTATCCCCATCTCGAAGCTCAAGAGCTTCATGAGCGCCAGTAGAAGCGCCACTAGGTACAGAAGAGATGGCATTGGTAATACCATCTTCAAGCACAACTTGGACTTCAATTGTTGGATCGCCACGAGAATCAAGAACTTCTCGAGCAAAAATGTTTTTTATTTTAGTCATTTTTTTACTTGTTAATTTTTTAATCCTGGTAATTTTTTACCGGCAAGAAACTCAAGCATAGCTCCCCCGCCGGAGGAAACAAAAATATTTGCCGGAATCTTTTTACCGCTAAGAACCTTATCAGTATCTCCCCCGCCAATAACAACGTTTGCTTTAGAAGCCAAAACTTCATTGGCAACAGCCTTGGTGCCCTGGGCAAACTTTTTATATTCAAATTTACCCATAGGACCATTCCATATTATGGTGCGGGCACTTTTAATGTATGAAATGAATAGCTTTTCAGTTAGTGGCCCTATATCTAATATGGCATCGTTTCTTGATAGAGAATCAATACTTTTTACCATTTGATTGGTTCTAACATCTGTTGGTATAATCACATTTTTTTTAAATAACCTTAAGGCTGTTTTTATGTAAGCTTTATCAATTTTTGAAATACCTACCTCAAGGCCTCGGGCAGCAATAAAATTATTGGCGACTGCACCACCGACTAAAATTGAATCAGCTCTACTTAGAAAGCTTTTTATGACGGGAAGCTTGGTTTCAATTTTTGCCCCACCTATAATGAGAACTAATGGTTTTTTAGGTTTTTTTAGAACGGAAGAAAGATGTGAAATTTCACGCTCAAGATTAAGTCCAATATAGTCTGGCAAAAAACTCCTGACAGCTACCATTGAAGCGTGTGTTCTATGAGAATTTGCAAAGGCCTCGTTAACATATATGTCAGCCAGACTGGCAAGGTTTTTGGCTAGACGCTTGCAATTTGCACGCTCTCTATCTGAAAAGCGAAGATTTTCAAGCATTATAATATTACTATCAGAATGAATTACTTTATCTCTTAACTTTTTAGAAACATACCTATCAATGGTTATAAATTTTATATCTTTTTTAAGGATTTTTTCCAATTCATTTTTAACAGGCCTTAAAGTTAAAGATCGGTCAAATTTTCCACCTGGACGACCGGCATGACCGATAAGGATGAGGTTTGCTTTTTTATCAAGTAGATATTTTAAAGTTGGGACAATTCTTTTTAATCTGGCATTATCTGCTACACGCCCGCCTTTTAGAGGTAGGTCAAAATCACAACGAACAAGAATGTCTTTGTTTTCAAGATTTTTTAATTGTTTAATTGATGCGCTTGCCATAATGATTAATATGTGTTAAGTTGATTAAAATTCAATCATTCACTTAAAGACAGGAGAAAAAATGTCAACAAAATTGTATTTTAAAAAAAATGATATTATGACTTGGCAAATCATTTCAGAGAACCGTGATGCAAGATTTAAAACACCGGGAAAATTTGCTGCTGGCTTAACTGCTCCGTTTGAAAACTACACTGATGCACTTGAACTAACTGAAAGTGAAATGGCTCAGTGTCACTTTGAAAAAGCTGAATCCCAGGAACATAAAGCCTTGTTTGAGAGATTTCAAGAATTTTATAAAAACAAAGAGAAAGAGACACATCTATATGCAGTTCCTGCAGGGATCATAGTATCTAAATTAAAAATAAACTAAATTTGTAAATGCAGCTTAAAACTTGGCTGCGTTTTTTTATTTTCTCAAAAACTTCAGGGCGCCATATGCTAGTGCTCCACCAATAACTGCTGTAAAAAATTGTGGCCAACTCATAATAACCGCGACTTTACTGGCCAGAGCCTGATTTAGAAGCATACTCATGACAACTCCTGAAGTGACGAAGAGAAACAGATATTTAGTTCCAGCTCCAAAGATTAGTCCGACCCAGAATTTATTTTTAAACTCAGCCTTTCTAAACCAATCGATAACAAGAATAAGAAGAGTATTGCTTATTATTATAAAAGGAATCATGGGAGCCAGAACCGCTGGCAGAAGTCCTGTGCCAAGAGCGATAGTTGAAGGCAGAATACCAATCAGAAGTGCTCCCCTAATACCAACAAGAAAAACTGCTAGAATTAGAGCCATATTAACTATTGGTCCAGTGATCCACTGAGAGTGAACACCGACTAATGGTGCCGCGGTGGCGAGCGTTAGTAAAACAATGAACTTTACTGCATAGCCAACATTTACTTGAGATAGTGTTTTTGTTGTAATCATATTTTTTATTTAATTAATAATTATTTGTTAATTTCATAATACCGTCGACTACTCTTTTCGGTCGTAGCCGGCTCTTTTGGCAACAGAGTATTTGCAGTGCATTAAATCCTCAATAAGCTTATGATCTCCTTTAAAAAATTCTCTATAAACTTTTAGAACAGATTCATTTTCATGAGCTGTTCTAAGTTTGGAGTCTTTATCAACAGTGTAGAGAGAGTCAGCTCTTTTCTTTCTAATTTCAGCGTTAACTGGAACTGGTTGACCACCACCACCAATGCAACCGCCAGGGCAAGCCATTACTTCGATGTAGTCATAGGCACATTTTTTTTGCTTAATACTCTCTAGAACACTCCTGGCATTAGCAAGGCCATTTACTATGGCTACTTTTAATTTTATGCCACCGACCGTGACATCAGCTTCCTTGATGCCAGTTTGCCCCCTGGCTTCTTCAAACTCTATGCGTGATTGACTGATGCCAGAAAAAGTATTTTTTTTGAGCTTATAGTTTTCACCTTTTATAATTGAATCCAGACTCCCGGTTTCTTCTTTAACTCTGAGCATGTAATCAGCGCTTCTAAGAGCTGATTCCATAACACCACCTGATGCACCATATATTACTCCAGCACCTGAGTACTCACCGAAAGGATTGTCCATTTGCTCGGGGCTTATATTTGCAAAGTCTATTCCAGCTCGCCTAAGCATATGGGCGTACTCTCTTGTTGTAACCGTGTAGTCAACAATAGGCAGACCATTATACATGTGAGTTTCAAGACTTATTTCCTGTTTTTTGGCGGTGCAAGGCATGATAGATACCACAACAATATTTTCTGGCTTTACTTTTTGAAGATCAGCCCAATATGACTTAGCTAGAATTCCTGAATGAATATGGGGAGAGCGAGTGGTTGTTAGGTGAGAAATAAATTCAGGGTAGTAAAATTCAACAAACTTGACCCAACCAGGACAGCATGAGGTAAGCATGGGACGATCCTTGCCTTTAGTCAGCCACTCAATTAGCTCACGAGCTTCTTCATAAGTAGTAAAGTCCGCGCCATTGGAAACATCAAAAGCTTGGTCAAAGCCAAGTGCCTTCATACTAGCGGCGAGAGCCCCGGTAACTACTTTGCCATGAGGCATGTTGAATTCTTCACCGATTGAGACTCGAATTGATGGGGCAATTTGAGCAATGAGCTTCTTTTTACCTTTGTTTTTTAATATTTTTTCAACTTTATCAAAATGAGCTACACCTTGGACTGCTCCGACTGGACAATGTACTACACATTGACCACAATAGGTACAATCTTTATCTGGATCATCGGTTGGCTTTGTTTGAGTTTGCGCTCCTTTGCCAACTGTTTCGTAAAAGTCACAGGTCTGCTTGTCGCGACAAATCTCAGTACAAATTCCACAATCAATACATTTACTAGAATCAAAATGGATAAAACCGTCACTACTGCCTTTGGTTTTTCCAAAATGCCAATTTGGTAAATCTTTCTTTCGATCAACATAGCGGGTAATTTTTAAACCATAATCTTTGGCATAATCTTTTAGTGCACATGAATGATCCTGAATGCAGTTAGCGCACTTTTCAATATGCTCAGCGTAAATAAGTTCAAGATTGGTAGACCTTGCTCTCATAACTGCATCTGAGTTTGTGATCACTTTCATATTGTCTTCTACTGGAGTTGAGCAAGAAGTGACAATATCACCATTTGCTTCAACCAGACAAACTCTGCATTTACCCTGAATTGATAGATCGGGATGTTTACATAGAGTTGGAATGCCTATTTTATTATCACGGCAAACGTCTAAAACAGTCTGACCTAGCTGGGCAGAATATTTCTTATTATTAATGGTGATGGTTATTTGTCGCATTTTTCTATTTTACTTTTACCTAAATCAAAAGGCTGGCCTAAAATATTTTTATGATAGCTTGCAATTGCTGTGGTAGCCATTTTACCAAGTGAACAAAGTGAAGTATTTTGCATGGTGAATAAAATATCTGAAAAAAGTTTATCAGTTACTTTGCCATCTTGATACATTTGATATAGCCGATAAGTGCCTTCTCGACATGGTACACATTGTCCGCATGATTCATTTTTATAAAATTCAAGCCAATTGCTAATTAATTTATCCTTATCTTTATCAAGCTCATGAATAACAAGTCCACTAAAATTTTCAACATTGTAGCTCTCAAGGTCATCTTCGGCTAGGCATGTGCCTGCCATAGCCCCACCAAGCTGAATAAAGAATTTAAAATTAGGATAATTACCACTTTTAAGTAGAGCCTCTTTAATAGATAGTTTGACTGGGTAACGATAGATATTATCCGGGGTATTATCTCCCGAGATGCAGAAAAATCTTTCAGCCTTATATTCGTCATTACTTATTAAATTAATGTCGTAGAATGTTTCAATGTTGTTAACCAAAGTAGGTTTACCAAAGAGACCATTCGAGGTTACATAGGGTGGCTTAAAGCGAGGCTCTTCGCGTTTGCCTTCCATAAGATTTATGATGGCTGACTCTTCACCACCAATATAGTCATTGACTGGTTTAGCAAAAATCTCTATAGGATCATCACCGATAAGGATTTGAAGCTTACGCCTAAAGCGAGAATTAAATATGGGATTAAGATAAACAAAGCCTTTTTTTGCATTTAGGGTTTTTATGGCAATGCTCATGCCGTCTAGAACACGCTCAGGATGATTTTCTAAAATAAATTGGTCTTTAAAAATACCTGGTTCAGATTCTGAGCCATTACAGATGACATATTTGTCAGTGTCTTTCTCGCTAAATACTGCTGACCATTTTTTGGCAGTTGGAAAAGTACCGCAGCCTCTACCTAGAAGCTCGGCTTTTTCTATTTTTTTAATAATTTCGGGAATAGCCATTGGTGTATTCAAAAAATTTATTCGAACTAGCTTAATTCGAATATATATTTCTATATATATTATATCATGATTTAATGCATTTTATGTGTTAATAAAGCTACTGCCCGTGTTATCGGCATTCGCTTGGAAATGAAAGCCTTATTGGACTTACATTTCGCTCGCTCATTTGATAATAAAAAAAACCCCAATACAATAGATAATATTGGGGTTGCAAGGAAGTTAGCTATATTTCTTCTGTTTGGAATTCAGTTTCTTTTTTGATTTTAGAAATCTTTGCGATTTCCTGATCAATTGAATTCAGAAGAGTGGCATCATTGCCATTGTGTTTTTCTCTTCTACAGAGTTTTTTGAGGTGACCAATTATGCTTTTTTTATTCTCATTATTGATCTTAATTTTCATATACTCCCCCTCCAAACATAGCTAACGAGCGGGTGGGCGTTTGTCACTAAATATACCTCCCATGGTTTGGGTCCGAAACGTACTGTTATTTGTCATGGGTTTATCAAATTTGATGATAGACCTCCTTTTTTGTTTTGATTTTTTAAATTTTAAAACCCTGGCTCATGAGCCGGGGTTTTTGTTAATAGAATTTTTTTAATTATATTATTCCCGGCAATTTGTATTCACATGAAAAATATCCAAATATTTTGGCTTTAAATCGCTATTCAGATTCAATATTGATTTTTTCATTATTATTAATATTTACTCTATTTGGTATATTAGAGGGTTTTTAGGCTAAAGTCAAGCAATTACAGTGTGTGGAAAAGGTAATATTATTAATTAGTAAATTGTTAATATTCACTTTTTTTATCTAATATTAGCAAATAAATATGGTGTTGACAGAATTTAATTAAACATGTATGATAGAAAATAATAATATGAATAGCAAAGAAATCCAATTAAATGCGAATATATTTAAAACCAACATAGTTGGCATTTTGGCTATTGTAATTATTTTGATCGGACTGGTCCAGTTTTGAACTAGATAACTTAATCTAGATCAGAACCGGGCCTTACTAGAGTCCGGTTTTTTTATTAGGCAAAGTAAAAATTAAAAATTTAAAAAATGGAGGTATCAGTGATGATTCAACTCATCCAATGTTTAATTGGTTTTAAAATATTTTTTTTGAGTACCAGAGATCCTGCTTAAGCCGGATTTGATAGCAAAAGATGACTAGTGGTAATTAGGAATTAGTGAATTGTAAATAATGGTGGAGGCTAAAATGCAGGATCCTGGTATTATTGAAAAGATTATTATATTTGATGGAGAGAAGAAATTTTGGGGAGATGCTGATGTGACTAGAAATCAATTGTCACAGATGGATCAAATTTACATTGATTTACCAGACCCAGAAACATCTAAATGGGAATTAACACATTGTGAAATTTTAAAGAGTCAAGTAATTAATACTCATGTACCAACACTGTGGATAGCAAGACTGTCCAACTAACTGGATTGGAGGAGAAATGTCAGAGCTGATTGCAAGTGACGAAAATGCTGAGACTCAACCAAGTGAGCCTGAAATTAGAGATCAGCAAATCATTAGAGAGATTGGCGATTATAATTATGCTAAAGAGTATAATTTAGAAAAAATTAGATTAATTTGGGAATTAATGCCTGGACCTATGTAGGAGAAAAGCAAAATGGAAAAAATGGAAAAATTAGAAGAAAAAAAATTTGACGAAAATCAAAACCAACAGAATACTGATCAAAAAAAGCCTGATACTGAAAAAGAAAATGAGGCTAAATGTGCTTCAAGCTTTTTTAACAATTTTCAGTTCAGTCCATTTGCATGCTAAATATTTCAAATTAAGCAAACATCTTAATTTGACACTGCCACCTATAGTAATTTCTTACAAAGAGCTTACCTAGGTGGCTCTTTTTTATATTTAAAAACCCGTAATTTTTTACGGGTTTGTTTATTTATACGTAAGAAAGAGTTTTCTTTTGACAATCAATTTCTATTGCTTGACCTTTTTTGATTTCATTGACTCTCCAGTCCTTACAAAGTACTTTTTTACCAAAGTACACTGGCAATATTTCAGCATATTCAAGGTGCGTTACTATAATCAGAATATCAACCTTGTCTTGATGAGACTCAATTATCTCTAAAACGGTTTTAGCTTTTGGAAAATGATTTTTGTCTGACCATAGCTCTTTATATTCGATGAATTGAAGACTAAGCGATTTAGCAAGAACCTTGGCGCTTTCTGAAGCACGCAATGCGGATGAAGTAAGAAAAAGAGCTGATTTATTTAGCACCATCTTTTTAAATTTAGTTGCTAAACCTTCCATTTGCCCAATACCTTTATCATTTAACAATGAATACTCATCATAATCTCCATGTCTGACGATTATTAACTTATCCACTTTTCCTCCTGAATTTTGTTTAATTTTTCTTTTTATCAGCTTAGCAGGCTCGTAAGCATAAGTCAAAAAATAAAAACCCGTAATTTTTTACGGGTTTGTTTATTTATTTCTTGTTATCTTTTTGCTTTTTTTGCTGAACTGTTTCTTTACTTTTATTGGCAGCATCTAGTTTTTTACTTTTAATAAATAGGGTTCGGGCATCACTTCCGAGTGACATGTAGCCTCCTTTACATAAAAAGTAATCCGGTTAAATTAAACTTAGATTCTCTTACTATCTTTTTTTTGGGTTTAAAATTCTTTTTTCTTAAAAAAGAAAAGGATTTTCGTATTGCTTCGCTGCATTCATTTTTATTGTTTTTCAACATAATAGATAGGGCTTTACGAAAATGTTCAGCGTGGCGATGATCTGATACGCTTAAAAAATTTATAAGCACGTTTTCTGAAATATCTAGCATGACAGTCTCCATAAGAACATGGCTAAACTGCTTGCCACCATGAGTTAAAAACCACTTTTGAGCTTGATCTGATTTTATTTCTTTTTTTATATAATTTTCAATAAAATCAACTTCTGTTTGGATGTTAAAGGTTTTCTGATCTGAAATTATTTGATTCATGGTTTTTCCTTTTTGGTTAGTTATATGCACATTCATTTAAACAGACGACATTTTCACCTAACTCATTATTGCCTCTGAAGTAAAAAAACTTACTCACTCTGACTGGAGTAATTATTGTTTTTATCTTTAGAACTCCTGGCATACGATCTAATTGACTAATTATTTTCTTGTCATTAGTTTTTTTTCTGACTCCTATAATTTTTTCGGGTAAATTAAGTAGTGGGTATAGTTCTTTCTCAGTCAAAAAATTAATGATGCATTGCACTTGCTTATCAGATGCATTTAAGTCCATGATGATAATCATTATTCCTCCTTAATATTTATTTTTATTTTTAAATTAAAAAATCTGGCCTTATGGGACCAGTTGTTTGTTTGTGTTATATAAATCGTCAAAACAGCTGATCCTAGGTCAGATTAAAGTAAAAGCTGTAAAACCAATTGTTTTGAAATATTTTCATATTGTTTGTATTATAATCTAGTGAGAGGTGATGTCAACTGTGGATAAAAAAAGACTTCCATTTTCTGGAAGTCTTATGTTTATTTATTGCCAAATATCTTTGAAATGGTGAGGTTTTTCGCAGTAAGCGCAGATGTATTTGTCATTAATACGAATAAATTCTCCTGGCACCCCTTCCATATGGCTTGGGTACGAAATGCAATCTTTATACTTGCAGCTTGTTTCTGAAAAGCCATAAATTCTAGGTGGTGTGCCAGCTCGCATTTTTTTTATAACTTTTCTTTTTTTTACTATATTTACGGTACAGCCAGGTGAAATAGCGGCGAGTTTTTTTATTTCAGATTCGGATAGTTCAAGACGGGGAAGAAAAAACATACCCTTTCGTTGCCCGTCTGTTAGTGAAGGTGATCTAGCCGGATAGCATGTTTCAGGAAAACCCATAACTGTATCAATTATATGCATATAATCTTTTAGTTCCTGCAGCTCATCGCCTTTGCAGATATGATCAATTACGGTTCCTTCAGGTATTGGGAATACTCCCTCTTCAATATCTTTTTGACCATTACTACTTGAAGTGACCAACTCAATAAAATCATCTGACCAAGTATCAATTTGCCTTACTTCACCTTCAAAATCTTCACCTATTTGACCGGCAAACATTGCGGTTAGGATCGTGCGCACATCATAGCCATTGATAAATTGTGTTTCAAATCCATTAAGAGGAAGTGGTATAACCCAATTGGGAATAGTTGGAGCTTCTTTATAGCGCGGTAGAGGGTGCATAAATACTGTACCATCAGGAACCAGCGGCAGATGTTTTTTTTGAAAAGTAACCATGGGTCGATAAATATGTTCTTTATCCTTAAGGTCGGGTCTCATTCTTTCTAATTGAAAGCGGGTAAAGTACCAAATAAGTGCTATCTTATTTTTTGGTAATGCTAAATATTCATCAAGTGACTCATAAATTCTAACCTCAAAACCATTTTGCTCGAATTTATGTATGTATATTTCTGGCATACCAAGCTCACGAGGTCCGATAAGATCTATAATACCGCCATTAAAAATCCTAGATCCATCTGGCTTTGAATGAAGGGTTCTACCGAGTAGCTGATCTCCGATAAGTGCTATGTGAAGATGAGACCTGTCCCAGCCAAGAAAGTTTAGTATGGTGTACTGATCAAGAAGCTCTTGCGTTGGATGTTCATGGGTTCCGTCGCCTCCATTAATAAATGAAGGGAGTGGATATATATTGTTTCTTTTTGCAAATTCAATTCCCATTTTTTTTAACCACAGACAAACTCCTTCGAGCTTACTTCTAACATTAACAATGTGATTGCTGTAACCAAGGATGGTATTAATTGAGTCAGCGTAAGTTTCACTTTTGTTAATTGAAGAAGTCGCGACATCAAAGACTTCGTGTTTTAGAAGATGAAATTTTGCTGCATTAATAAATGAATGCTTAGTTCTGGTTGAGTCTTCTAGAAACACTTCATAAATTCCAAGATCTGGATTTTTAATTTTACTATAAGGACCGTTGGCCCTGAACTTATCTACTGCTTTCCAGTCTTTGTTAATTTTTGCTTCTTGGAGCTCTCGTGTTTTTTCAAAAAGATAAATCATTTCATCGACTGTAAAATCTCCCATAACCGTTAGGGATCGCCCAAGAAAAGGATGCTCTGACATATGTTCCTCCAGTTTATTTTGTTTTAGTTAGATACTTTTTTATTTTTTTGTCTAAAAAAATAACTCCCCGGTGGGAGTTATGCTAATTACTCTTACTTAAATATTTGTATAAATCTTTGATAGCTGTTTTAGACATTATCTAAAGTATATACATGAAGACTTAGTGGGTCAAATTTTGACTGTGGAAAACTTCTAAGGTAGCATTTCTGCTAGAGTTTCTACGAATTTCTGAGCAGATTCTGGGCCATTTGCAGTAACTATATTGCCATCAACTACAACATCTTTATCTGAGTATTTTGCTTGAGCATTTGTTAAAACGTTCGCTGCGCTATTATTTTCACTACTTGTCCAGACTGTGGCGCGTCTACCAAATAGAGCTCCGGCGCGAGCAAGAATTGTAGGGGCAATACAAATGGCTGCTAGCACATCACAGTGAGTAGCTGCTAGCTTGGCTATTTTAAGCGCATCATTATCTTCAGTTAAACTTTTAGCACCTGGGCCACCGATGTATATGATTGCGTTATAGTCTTCTGGGTGAATGTCTGTTAAAAGCATATCAACCTCTGCTGAACCACCTTCTGAGCCTTGCGCAGTACCAATACTTGTACTACCAACCTTAACATTAGCACCAAACATAGAAAGATAGTCATAAACTGGCTTGAACTCTAGATTTTGGAAACCTTCGTAGGCAATAATTATTAAAATTTTATTTCCTGTTAGATCTGGCATAAATTTGTTATTTAATTTGTATGGTTATTATAACAATATAAGAAAAAAAGTAAATATGTTATAATTAAGTAAAGTAAGATACTAAAATATCTCCATGCTTGGAAAAAATATAATTAAAGATGAGAAAGGCGCGATGCTTATAATGGCGCTTGTTTTTACATTGCTTTTTACTGTAGTTGCTGTTGGAATTGCAGGCATGATCTCCTCGCAACATAGACTAGGAATTAAAAAAATAAATTGGGCCAAATCTTTGGCTGCCGCTGAAGCTGGTGTGAATTATTATCGCTGGCATCTGGCTCATGCCCCGGAAGACTACCAAGATGGAACTGGAGTGGCTGGTCCATATGTTCATGACTACAAAGATAATTTGGGAAACACTATTGGTGGGTTTTCTCTTGATATCACTCCCCCATCGGAATGCTCCAATACTGTTGTAATTGAATCAACTGGCTGGGTTGATAATGACCCTAATGTAACTCGAACAGTCAAAGCAACATACGGGAGACCTTCAATGGCTTCATTTGCATTTTTAACTAATTCAAATGTGTGGTTTGGAGACAGCGAATCGCTGCATGGACCGCTTCACTCTAATGGTGGCATTAGAATGGATGGATATAATGATGGGATAACCACGAGCGCCAAAGAAACATATATTTGTGGACCTGAGCATGGTTGTAGCTATGAAACAAAACCAGGGGTATGGGGCACGGGAGAGGAACAATCTCTGTGGGATTTTCCGGTATCTAATATTGATTTTGATTCTGTAACTACGGATTTGGCAGCTATGAAAACCTTGGCGCAAAATTCTAACTGTGGTGGATCTGACGATTGTTATTTTTCCCAACTTGGACTTGGGTATCATCTTAATTTTAAAGATGATGGGACTTTTGACATGTATCGAATCAATTCATTAAAAAATCCTGTTTGGGGATACGATGGATCTCGCTGGGTTAGGGAAACCGATGATATTCGCAGAGAAACCTTCTATGGAAACTATAATATACCCAATAATTGTGGTATAATTTTTATAGAAGATGATCTATGGATTGATGGCGTGCTTGACGGAACTGTAACTGTTGTAGCTGCCAAGCTACCAGACTCAGGAAACAATCCAAAGATTATTATAAACGGCGATTTGGTTTACGAAGCCAAAGACGGAACAAACAGCTTGGGATTAATATCTCAGTCTGATGTTTATGTGCCACTTTATTCTGCCGAGGATGATCTAGAAATCAATGCGGCCCTAATGGCACAAAAAGGACATGTGTTTCGAAAGTATTACACCACTAGCGGTTGGCGCAGAGTGCCATCTGATGCTAGAAACTATGTGCTGAGAGACACAATTTCGCTCTATGGAGTTATCATAACAAATACGATCTGGACTTGGTCTTGGGTGGATAGTTGGGGTAATACGATTTCCGGATTCGAAAATACCAACACTGAATATGATCCAAATTTAACATATAATCCACCACCTGGCTTTCCCACAACTGGTGAATATCAGATTTTGCAGTGGGAAGAAACAACTGAAAAACAATAATTATGCAATTTATTAAATCACCAAACACTGTACTTGGAATAGATTTTTCTGACTTATCTCTCAAAGCAACTGAGGTTAGAAAAAAAAGAGGGGTAAATTCTATTACCGCTCTTAACTCTGCTCAAATTCCTGAGGGTATTGTCTCGGAAGGAGAAATATTAAAGCATGACAGAGTTGCAAAAATTATTAAAAAGCTAATTGACGAATCTCCAACAAAATTTTCTACTCGTTACGTAGTACTATCTCTACCTGAGCCAAAAACTTTTATCAAAGTAATAGAGATAACAAGCAAGGATGCTAAAAAAAATAAGGTTAGAGATATAATATTAAAAGAATTACCGCGTCATGTTCCGATTGATATTAATGAAGTGCAACTCGATTGGCAAGAAATTGGGAATGACCATAAATCCAGAAAATTTTTAGTTGGTACAGTGCCTAAAGTTGTAGTTGATGACTATATTAAAGTGTGCAAGCTGGCTGGACTTGTGCCAGTAGCGCTTGAGATAGAAGCTCAAGCAATAGCTAGAAGTATTATTGCTGTAAATAGAAAATCTGTAACCAGTATCGCTAAAAAAGTTAATCTGCTTAAAAAGAAGCAAATAAACGTAATTGATCCTAGCTCATCAAAAATGATTGTTGACCTGGGGGCCTCTAGGACAGGGCTTATTGTAGTTGATAATGGCTTAATTCAATTTGCTAATAGTTTAGCTCATATATCAGGCAAATCAATTACTGAGAGAATTTCAAGAAAAAAAAGTTTGTCACTTATAGAAGCTGAGAAGGCTAAGTTGATTTGTGGTAGTAATCCAAAAAAATGCAAGGGAATAATACTTGATGTGATAGAAGATGCAATCAATGAGCTAATTGGTGAAATTATTGGTGCGCTTGAATTTTATGAAAATCACTTTAGTAAAAGTACAGAAAATATGGAAATAGTACTTTGCGGGGGTGGAGCTAATTTGTCAGGATTGGATGTGGCTATAAAAGAAAAATTAAGGCGCAATGTATTAATTGCAGATCCCCTTATAAATACGTCGAATAAATTACCTAGAAATGTCAAAAATATTGCCTCATATACTACGGCAATAGGTCTGGCACTTAGAAACAACCTTTAAACAAATGATCACTTTGAATTTGCTGCCAAGAGAGCAGCGAAGACAACTCAAAAAAGATATTAGAAACATTGAACTGGTTAACAACATGGTTTTGATTACTATTGTGGTTGCCTTAACGTCAGCGATATTTTTTGCAGCACACCTATATCTTGATTACAAAACAGCGGAAGTTGAAAAAGTTAGCCCGGCTGACATAGAAAGCTCTGTGGTGGGAAAAATTAATAGTGAAATAGTAAGAGTTGAGGTACTGCAAAGAGATTACGTGAAGTGGTCACGTGTATTATCGAATTACCTTTCTTTAGTGCCTGAAGGTAATAAGATATATAACTTAAATTTCAATAAAACAGAGCTAACTATGGTTATGACTGGATTTTCGGAAACAAGATCTGATTTCTTAATGCTGGAAGAAAATTTAAAAAATTCTGATATACTCAGCGATCTTGATTCACCTATCTCAAATCTGCTTCATCAAAGCGATATAACTTATACACTTAGGGCTAACCTTAAACTATAAATGAAAAATAAACATTTAATCACATTTTTTTCGCTCGTAATCGTATCAATACTTCTTGTCTGGATGGTAATTCGACCTGCAATTGTAGATATTCGTAAAAGCAATGAGAGTATTTCTATGCAAAAGAAGAAATTGGCAGAGCTGTTAGGTGAGGGCCAAAGTGTTGTAGAAAATAAAAAAAATCTTTCTGAAGTTCAGGGCGAAATTCATAATCTTGAAAAAGTGTGGCTCAAAAGTGGAGATGAGCTTAATTTTATTACTGACCTCGAGAGCATTGCATCTTTAAATAATGTTGAGCAGGTAATTAATTTTGACAATACTAGATTTAGCTCGGGATCAATTGTTAAAACAATCCCTCTAGAGCTTCACCTGCAAGGCGAGCTTGATAGCTTACTTAGCTACATCAATTCAATTGAACAGCTTGATTATTACTTTAGTATCGAAAAAATTGAAATTAAGGATATAACAAGCTCTTCAGTAAAAAAACTCTCAAAACAAATTGAGGGCGAAGAAGTAGAAGAAGCTGTTGAAAGACTCTCAGTCAAACTATCTGGCTCAACTTACTGGAAAAATTAAAAATATTATGAAGGATTTAAAACCACAATTAAAACAATTTTTTATCTCATGCAGGCACTGTAGTGATAAAGTGACCTGGGTGGTGTGTATTGCAATACTAGCTATTACAGCATTCTTTATGTATAATAATTTCTATAAAGCAATCACTGATGCAAGAGTTTTGTCTACTTTAAAAACTCAAGTTGCTCTTGAGGTGGTTGACATGGATATGTGGGGAAAAGTGAATAAAAATATTGAATGGAAAGAACAGGTGCTTGCCGCTGATGAAAAAGCTAATAGAAATCCATTTAGATAGAATGATTATAAAAAAAATAACCTTCCTAAGCGGAAGGTTTTTTGTTTATTTAGATATGAGTTGAAGTTGCAGTTTGATTTCATTTTTATCAACATGCCTTAAGGTGTGGTGATAAAAATTGAGCATTATTCGATTATTATTTTTTCTTGGTCCTAAATAGTAATTTACTCCAAGGACATAGCTTTCATCTGAACTAATAGTTGTGTCGAAGTAATCTCGCTCAATAATAAAATCAACTTTTTTTAAATGATAAACTGCGCGCAGCCAATGAGCATCTTGGCTTTGTTCACCTAATTGCTTTTCTGTTGCTGACCCTTTTAGTGTAAAGAATTTAAATGGTTTTACAGTGAGCTCCATTGAAAAACCACCTTTACTAACTAGATTTTCTTCAGGTCCGTCAAAACCTCGAAAAAATCCAAAAAAATATTTTATGCGCGGCCATGAAAGTGCCATTGATCCCATTGTGTCAAAATGCTTATTGTCATCTTTACTGACGTAACTGCCGTCATCTCTGAAGATACCATTACCTTTAAATGTACCAATGTAAAATTTTAAAAATGGTTCCGCTTTTGGACTATATATTGCAAAGACTCCTTCGTCTCTAGCTTGAAAGAACTTGCAACCGGCAGGCTTATCGATCATATCGGTCATAAACGGATGGTCCGTTATTTCACCGAATTTTGGCAACCAACTTCGACCAAGTCGAAGCTCAAGCTGCCTTTCGATAAGAAAGAAGCTTATCCAGGCATCATACAAACGTTTAGTCATGAATTCGTATTGCAATCTTGCATGAGTATTTACCGCAGGCTCAGCGAAGACAAATAATCGCATTCTTTCAGGTTTTATTTGAAAATTATTATTACTGTATGAGCTTAAAAAATGCATTCTCCCTTCAAAGGTAATATTTTTGTTTGGTGCCTTTGTTTGTGAAAAAGCGATGATTGGCAATAAAATAAGTAAAATTAGTGTAATTTTTTTGATCATTTTCCTCTCCTATGTATTTATTATTTTGCTTTGTTAGTTCATATTACTTAAGCATAAGTAGCTAATACTGTCAAGTATATATTTGACATAATTACTTGCCTTTGTTATTATTGTAATACAATGTGTTACAAATTTTTTTATAAATATATGCGACAAGTTATTAATATATCCCTTCCCTCTCCTATGGCAGCAAGCGTTAGAAGAGAGGTAAAAAAAGGGGGTTATGCTAGTGTAAGCGAATTTTTTCGTGAGCTTTTGCGTGAAAGAAAAGTTTTAGCTGATGTTAACCAAAGCAGGAGAGAAATAATTGATGGTAAAGGTAAAATACTGAAGTCTCTTTCTGATCTTGACTAAATATATATGAAAATAATATATTCTCCTCAATTCGCTAAAAAATATAAAAAAATTACCGAAAACGGCAAAAGATTCTGCAAAAAAAGCTGAGATACTATTTAGAGCAGATCCTTTTAGCTCGAAACTTAAAACTCATAAACTTAGCGGTCGACTTAAAAACCTATGGTCATTTTCGATAGATTATAAATACCGCATTATACTTGAATTTACTGATAAGGATACTATCTGGTTTCACAGCGTGGGAACTCATAATATTTATAAATAAGTTGACATAATTACTAGCCTTTGTTATACTATTTTTAATACTTAATTTAATAATTATTTCTAAAAAGAATGGCACATAGAAAAGCTGGCGGCTCCACAAAGCTGGGTCGCGATTCAATTTCAAAAAGACTTGGAACTAAAGTAACAGCAGGGCAAACTGTAAATGCAGGCACTATACTTGTACGACAAAGAGGAACCAAGATTCACCCAGGACTTAATGTCAAAAAGGGTGGAGATGATACACTTTACGCTCAGAAGAAAGGTGTAGTTAGTTTTATTACCAAAAAGGTAAAGAAGTATGATGGAAAGTTGAAATTAACTAAATTTGCTAAAATAAGTTAAAATATTAGAATGAATTTAAAACCACTCTGGTGTAACTGCCAGAGTGGTTTTATTTTGACTTTAATTAACTATAGACTTGCCTCTGAGCCTTGCGAGTCTGTTTCCTTGGCAACTTCGGCTAGCTTAGAGCGTTCTAGAATTTCCTGATTAATAAGGCCTCTTTCACGACCATGTTTTAGCCTTGAAAGCTCTTTGATCTGATTGGCCAATTCGAGGTTACCAGGATTCGGAAGTGTAGTTGCCATATTAAATGCTTTTGATGCGGTGTTACCAATAAGCAGTCTAACATAGGCGGTGTATTTTTCTATATTGATTACATCATATTCACCAAAGACTGGGGCAAATTGCTTGGCCATAACTTCAGCATCTTCAACGCCAACCCTAAAGGCGATCATTGTACCGGCATTGCCAAAAACGGCATCTCTGATCTTAGTGTCTTGGCCATTAACTAGCTGACCTAGATACTGATGAGCCATTATTAAATTTAGCTTATACTTTCTAGCTTCAGCTAGAATTGTGGCAATTGAATCTGTAACAAAGTTCTGGAACTCATCAATGTAGAGATAAAAATCTTTGCGCTCGGCTTCAGGCATGCTGGCACGGCTTAGAGCTGCCATCTGAAGCTTCGAGACTGCAATAAGACCTAGTAAATTACTATTTACTTCCCCGACTTGTCCTTTACTAAGATTTATTATGAGAATCTTTTGTTTGTTCATGACTTCTTTAAAATCAAAGCCAGAGCGTGGTTGACCAATAATATTTCTGATCATTTCGTTTTCAACAAAACGACCGACTTTTGATATGAGGTATCCAAGCATTTCTGATTTATGGTAATCACTTGTTTTAGCCATTTCTTTTTCCCAAAATGCCCTAACCATAGGATCTGTTACGAATTGAAGCTTATAGCGCTGGTAATCTTCGTCGGTAAACATTCTTGGTATTTCGACAATTGTACCCGGATTTTTTCTATCAGCCATAAGGGTAAGCATGGCGTTTCTCATGTTGTGCTCAAACATAGGGCCGATCATTGAGGGATCAGTGACAAGCTTGTAGAAGATTTGGATCACTTCTTGGGTAACAAAGTCCATTTCTTCAGGAGTGTTTGCTTCCAAGATATTCATACCAACCGGACGTTCAATGTCAGCAGGATTAAAGTAAATTACATCTTCAGATCGAGATTTAGGAACAAAAGCAAGTACAGCATCAGCTAGACTGCCATGAGGATCAACCACACAAACTCCTTTACCTGCTTCAATGTCTTGTTGGATCATCTTCTCCATAAGAGTTGATTTACCAACTCCAGTCATACCTATAATATAGGCATGGCGACGGCGGTCCTCATCAGCCATTCTGACTGTAACTTCTTGCCCGCGATAAGTATTAGTTCCTAAAATGATGCCACTTTGTGGCATGTCAGCCGGAGGTGGAGCACTCCTTGCTCTAAGCCAGGCAATATTTGGTGTTTGGCATGAGATAAGTGGAAAGTGATAAACCGAGGCAAGTTCTTCAGTGTTTAAAACAATGCGTCTTTTTTCTTGAAAATTTCTGTATATATAGTCATGAACAACTTGCTCTACTTTTGGACCGGATTTACTAAATTTATTGCCATATTCAAAAACTGAATACTGCGAAAATGCATTGAATATATTTGCTAGATACATGTCAGCGGTTTGCTTGTCCCCTGCTGTGGTAATAATTCTAATGTTTACATCAAGGCCAGCTTTACTTGCTTTTTCTTCTATGGCTTTGGCGGACTCTTCTTCCATAGCTGACATTTTGTATTGAGTTTGATACCCTTTTTGCTCATTTTCTTTTTGTCTTTGAATTTGAGTCTTGCCGGTAAAGCCTGCTCCGGCTAAATCTTTTGCTCCGGCAAAAACTTTGTTCCATCCTGAGCCAGCACCAACTGTACGACTGGCTTCTTGGAAAGATTTTCCTTTTTGCATTTGGCGAATAATTCGGATGCCTTTGGTGCGCCAATTCTTTTTTGCGCTTCTGAAAACGTACTGAATAACAGCTCCATCGCTTGCACCTAATTTGGAGAGTGAATTTGTAATAGCATCAAGTGGGTCAGAGTCCATCTTGCGATACGTTTTAATAGGGAACATGAAATGCTTAGTGAATTGAAGATATCCTCCAGAGGTATGGCCGGTAGGCTTAAAAATATTATAGTCTTCAATTTTATCTATTTGGGCGTGGGGATACTGCGCATGAATTTGCTGTTCTATATAGCGCTCCAAATACCTTGGGACAGCTACATAAAAGTTTATCTTTCCGTCTTTAGCAACTATTTCAAAAGAGAGATGATCATTTCTACCTAAAAACCAGCTCATGAAACCATATTGAGCTCGCATACCACCAACTGAGACAAACAGCTCTTCGGCCGCTGAGATATCTTCTAAAATTTGCTCTTTAGTCAGATCTTTTTTAGCATCATCGGCATGGACTTCTTTAGGTAGGCCAACTGAAAGAATTACCTTTTCAAAGGCATGAGGTAGGTGAGATCCTTTTTTTATAATCCGTCTAGCAATCATCAGGGTAACAAAAACAAGACCGACAACTATAGCGATGGTTATAAAGACCCAAAAGAAAATAGGCATTAGCTGATCAAACATGATCTATTTTTTTGAATGTATATTAATAATTTTATCTGTCTTAATTTTTGCCTCTTGTTCGAGGAAAAATTTATTAACACCAGGAATTAGCTTGAGCCAACCTTTTATTAGCTCAAGAACTTTCATGGCAATATTTTGTCCTGTAGTTACAACATGTTCAATTTCTTTACTGACCCGCTCGCCTTCAGCTTTAAATAGATTGCGATGAGCTTCATCCATGTTAAAATATATTTCTTCTAAATCATCTTGTAGAACTGATTCGATTTGCTTTAATACAACTGTTTTTTGAAAAGCTTTGTGCGGAGTTTTTTTTGTCCCCGCTTGCGCCTGAGACAAAACATCAGATTCAACGGTTGGCTTTTTTTCTGAGCCTAAATCAACAGGTTTTTCTGTAAACTGTTCTTTGGCTTCTGTCTTTTTACTTTCTTCTAGTTTTTTTTCAACAGATTTCAAATCAGGGTTAGCCAAATCAGGCTTCCCTTCTTTTATGGATGGGTTTTTTGTTTGATTCATATATTTATTTTACCATGAATTTAATATTTATGGTATAATGGATAATAATAGATGTTAATAAAATATAGGTACTTTTTTAATACCTAAATTAAATTAATTCAAATGGGAAATAATATAAAAGAAATAAAAACTAAAAAGTTTGAGTGGTTTGATATAACTGGCGCAACTCAGGATAATTTAAAATTCTTAAAGCAGGAATTTGGTTTTGATTCAGTTGACCTAGGAGATTGCCTACCAACGAGACAGCGTCAAAAAATTCATCAAAGAAAGGATTATCTTTTTTTGATTTTGCAATTTCCACATTACAACAGAGAGACAAAAACGATTGAATCTTCAGAAGTGGACCTTTTTATTGGAAAAAAGTTTTTTATTGTAATCCATGATGAAGAATTAACGCCTTTGGTTGATTTTTTTGCCATGTATCAGTCTGATCCTATTATGAACAGCCAACTTTCAAATGAAAGTGTGGTGGGCATGGTTCATAAGCTATTAAATAAGCTATATACCTACTGTTATCCAATTCTTAATCATTTGAATTTAGATATTGTTCAGATTGAAAAGGATATCTTGGAAATGCCAGAAGAAAAAACAATTAAAGATATTTTAATTATTAAAAGAAATATTGTTAATTTCCAAAAAACGATGCAGTCTCACAGAGGGATTTTGCAAAAACTACTTGAAACTACTCATGATTGGAGAAACAGAAAAATGGACAATGACTACAATGCTCTGATTGCTCACACTCGAGATATCTGGGATTACCTGACAAACTATAAAGATACAATTAATGCCCTGCATGAAACTCAGGAATCGATGACCAGCCTTAAAATTAATGAGATCATGAAGACGCTGACAATATTTTCTGTAGTAGTTTTTCCATTGACCCTACTGGCCGCAATATTTGGCATGAATACCATGAATGCCATGCCATTTATGGATAGCAAGCATGACTTTTGGTATATTATAGGGATAATGGCAGTGGGCATGATAGTTATGTTTGGATTTTTCAAGAAGAAGAAGTGGTTGTAAAATACTTTTAATACGCGCCTAATGGCGCGTTTTTTTATTTGCCAAATAGATCAATTTAGGGTAATTTTAAGATGTATGATGATATATAATACTTTAACTCGAAGTAAAGAAGAATTTAAGCCTATTAAAAAAGGCCATGTTTTGATGTATCATTGTGGACCAACACTCTATTGGACTCAGCATATTGGAAATCTTAGAGCCATGGTATTGTCTGATCTGATTGTCAGAAGTCTTAAATATATGGATTACAAGGTTAAGCTGACCAGAAACTATACTGATGTGGGACATTTAACTAGTGACGCTGATACTGGTGAGGACAAAATGGAAGAAGCTGCTAAAAGAGAAGAGCTTGATCCTCAAAAAATTGCAGATAAATATTTAGCTGAATATGAAAGAGATATTATGGCACTTAACGCAGAAAGACCTGATGAAACACCAAGAGCTACTGAGTGCATCAAAGAAATGATTGAAATGGTTGCAGTTTTACTTGAAAAAGATTTTGCATATAAGACAGATCTGGCAATTTACTTTGATGTAACTAAAGCCCGTGACTATGAAAAATTATCTGGACAGAAACTCGAGGACAAAATTAAAGGAACAGGTAAAGGCGCCATAGCTGATCCGAACAAAAAGAATCCGGCTGACTTTGCCTTATGGTTTTTTAAAGCTGGAGTTCATAAGAATGCTCTTCAAACCTGGGACTCACCTTGGGGTTCTGGTTTCCCGGGCTGGCATCTGGAGTGCTCAGTAATGGCTAAAAAATTTCTTGGGGATACAATAGACATTCACATGGGTGGCATTGAACATGTGCCAGTGCATCATACTAATGAAATTGCCCAATCTGAGGCTGCTAATGGGGTTAAATTTGCTAATTACTGGCTACACAATGAGCATTTGCTTGTAAAAGAGTCTAAGATGTCTAAATCAGAAGGAACTAGCTTTAGTTTGAGTGACCTTATAAAAAAAGGATTTAATCCCCTGTCTCTTAGATATTTCTATTTAGGTGCTCAGTATAGATCAAAGCAAAACTTTACTTTTGAAGCTCTTGAAGCGGCTGAAAATGGATTAAAGAATTTATATAGAGATATTAAAAATTTGGGTGAAAAAAAAGGCAAAATTGATAAAAAGTTTAAGGAAAAATTTATCAGGTCACTTGCTGATGATTTTAATAGCCCTCAGGCGCTATCAGTCATGCAGGAAGTATTGAAATCTGACCTTGATAACGGCGATAAGCTTGCAACAGTAATTGATTTTGACAGAGTACTTGGGCTTAGTTTTGCAGAATCGCTCGAAGAAGAAATTGAGATACCAGCTGAAGTAAAGAAACTAGCAGATGAAAGAGAAGAAGCTAGACTAAACAAGGATTTTAGTAAAGCAGATGATCTAAGAGAAAAAATCCATGAACTTGGGTTTGAAATTGAAGACAAGGATGGAAAATCACGTATTGTCAAAAAATAAATATTTATTTTTTAAGGCCTCGATTTCGATCGGGGTTTTTTTTATATGTAATTAATTAGTAATTAAATTTAATTAATTTGACAAATTATATATATATTTTGTACTAATTTTAGTACATTATTTAGTTATCCACAGTTTAGTGTAGAAAAAAAATTGACAATAATTTTATTAGGTATAGAATGAAAAAGTACTAATTGGTTAACTAATTAAACTAAATGTTTGAAGAAATTCTTAAAAAAATAGGGTTGTCTGACAAAGAGACTAGGGTTTACCTGGCGGCACTTAAGTTAGGTCCGTCCCCTGTTCGTAAAATTGCAGTAGTTGCTGACGTTAATCGTGGCACTGCTTATGACATACTTAAGTCCCTGATAGCCCAGGGATTGGTTTCTTATTATCATAAGGAAAAAAATCAATACTTTGTAGCTGAAGATCCTGAAAAGTTGACTGATTTTTTGGAAAGCAAAAAAAATGAGCTTAATAAAACCAAGGAAGAAATATGCTCAATTATTCCTCAACTTAAATCAATCCATGATAATGCGGGTGATAAGCCAGTTGTTAAATACTATGAAGGTAGTACTGGAATTAAAACAGTACTTACTGACGTAATTGAAACGTGCATTAATACGGGTGAGATGGAGTACTACGTATATTCATCTTCAACTATTAAAGAGCATTTGTATAAGAGTTACAAAAATTTTACTGAAGATAGAATTAAGGCGGGCTTAAAAGTAAAAACCATTTCTATAGGACCTGGTGGTGACACTAAGGGTCTTGATGAGCGTAAATGGTTAAGCAAAGATGAATCATCCCCTACTTATACACTTATATATGGTAACAAGATGGCCATGATTTCGGTTGATTCAAATGGTAGGCCAATTGGAGTGATTGTTGAGGATAAAAATATTTATTTAACTCAAATAATTATATTTGAATCCTTGTGGAATAGCTTAAAACAAAAAGAAGTGAAAATAAAATAAATGGAGGTACTTATGGCTTGGGAAGGATTTGGTGGTATTGTTTTATCCGGCGGATGGGGATCTCTTAATGCCGGGAGATCAAAAATGATTGAGAAAGTCGAAGTAGATGGTAGGCGCAAACCAATGGTTAAAGCTGTTTTTGATTTACTATCTGACAGACTTGATATATTTCCCATTGCTGTGGTTGATAATAATTATTTCGTGACTGACGGCATGGGAAATTATGGATACAGGAAAGATGGTCAGATTTATCATGTATCAGGCAGTGGCGAGAGATGTCTTTCCATGAAAAATGAGAGTTGCTATACTGGTCAGATTAGAAATCTTTTTACAAATTACACTGATGATTTGTTTATAACTCAGATTGATAGATTTGGTACTGCTGGAGCTGTTGAGTTGTGCTACCCCATACTGGATGGTATGGGCAAGAGCTGGGGCAATGAAGTGGAGGACATTATTGTGCTCTATGGAGACATGCCTTTCATATCAGCAAGTAGCCTGATGAGGCTTGTACTGGCGCATAAAAGATCAAGTGAGCAAAACGTGATGACAATGTTTAGTGTTAAACTTGATGAAGCTACGCCTGAGTGTGTTAAAAAATTTGGACGAATTGGTCGTGACCGACGTGGTAGAATCATTGCCATTGGTGAGCCCTTCGAGCTTGACAACGTAGAGCTTGCTCGCGCGACTCATGTCAATCCAAGTGTTTGGATTTTCAAAAAATATTTCCTAAAAAGAGAAATCCAGAAACTACCCTGGCATGACAAGAGTGACAATCATCACAGGGAAAGAATATTACCTGACTTGGTTGGTACTGTTCGCTGGTGCAAGGGTGAAACAATTACTGAAATCCCACTTGCTAATCCAATGGAAGTTGTTGGCATCAATGACATGAATGACTATAATTGTTATTACCAGGGAATAAAAAAAGTGGAATACGCAGCATAGCTGATTCCACTCTCGAATAGAGGTAGCACAAAAAGCTACCTCTTTTTTTATTAGTAAGAGGCAACTCCCGGACCGAGTAACTTGTTGATATAATCAAATCCTTTCTTTCTTGATTCTTCTAGCTCTTTGTTCTCAATAATTGTTGCTTTGTCCATTTTGTAATTATTTAATCTCTTTTTAACTTCTTCAGTTGAAATCTCATACTGGTTAATTAGTTTTTCATTATTTTTTGTATCCCTGACAAGTATTATGGCATGCTGGTCAAGATACACAGTGACCCAAGCATCAGCTTTGATGATACGCTCTAAAAAAGTCTTACCCCAACCAGTGCCGTCGGTATGACCGAAGAAAACTGAATTGAATTGATAGTGAGCGGAAAAAACTTGCCACCAATCCCAGTCACTTTGAGCCGGTATATAGGTGTACTGCCAGAATTCTACGTTAAATGCTTCGGGACGATTATCAACAAAGGTTTGAGATTCAGGATAGAGATAAAAATCGAGATATGACCCAATGTCAAAATTATTAAAGACTGGTCCGGTGATATTATTCTCTAAATAAAATTTGGCTGAACTTTCGGAATTAACAGTTAGCCCAATACCTGAGGGTTTGCCTGCTTTCGCAAATTCTGTTTGTTTGTTGTAATTGGCGTTTGAAATAACAATTAGAAAGACTATAACTATGATAGAAAATCCGAATTCTATAAACTTAAGATTGCCCTTAAGTTTATCTTTGAGAAATAGAAATAGTTTTTCAAAAGACTGATGAAAACTGACTGAAAGAACAGGCAGAGCGAGTAGTGCTGTAATCGGAAAATTCCTTAGGGCAAACCAACCAAGAAATATTGCAAAGGCACCAGTTAGAAAATCAAAAAGTGTGATGCGTCTGTGATTTAGGACAATACCAACTATTAGTAAGATTATAAGGATTTTAAAGAAGTAGATTGAAGGATTGACCATTAGATCCTCTAAAAAGAATGGGGATTTGTTTTCAACAATGTCATAGCCATAATTTTTCAGCACAAGGAGAGGGTAAACTGCTCCTTTGATGGAGTTTGGATTTAGAAGCAGTGAGGCAAATATAGAAAAAGCAACTATAACAATTTTCTTAATACTACTATTGTCACCTGATTTAATATTGAAATGTAGTTTAATTTTTTGCCAGACGGTGAGATCTTTTGATTTAATTATTTGGCTGGCTAAAAATACAAGAATTAAAAAAGGGCCAAGAAAAAAATAGATATGCATATTGACCCAAAGAAGCTGAATAGGTATCAGATACCAGAGATACTTTTGTTTTCCCTGACTATATAGATAGAAGATAAATAAATAGAGAGATAAAAAAAGGTAAGAAAATATTTCAGGCCTGACGTCAGTGCGCTCGACAAAAATAAGGATAGCCAAAAAAGCAAAAATTGATGAGGTCCAAAAGCCTGATCTTTTTATTGCAATATAGTAGACCAGTCCAAAAGCAATGATAAGAATTAAGACTTTTAAGACCACTAAACCTGAAAAGCCTATAGTAGAGTAAAAAGCATAAAAAATCACCTCTGAGAGCCAGTGGTGGTTTATAAAGGGGTGATCCGGTTCGGCGTAGCTAAATAGATTAGTGTCCGGAACTGAAAAATCTTTAACTATGATTTCGCCTGCTTTTATGTGCCTGCCTAGATCGTCAGTAGGAAGGTTTATTTGATGAATTAAAAAGGTAGCCAGAAAAACTAGCAGTAAAGTAAGTATTACTGGTTTTAGGTATTTTTGCATATATGTTTATTATACACGATTTACCTATTTTACCCCACTTACTTGCCTCTTGACCAACTCTCTAAATAGCACCATTTCCTTAAAGAGCTTGGATGAATATTCAAGGGCAATTTGAGCGGCAATATCTGCTGGCATATCATGAGTCATATCTTTATGACCGAGTTTTTTGGCTAGAGCAATGATATTATCTGAAGTAGTTTTCCTCTCTGATAGCATGGCTTCGAGTGGATCAAAAATATTTTCATCTTTTTTAACCCCAAGTTCTCTGGCTAACCAGAGAAGTCTTTTGGCATACCTGTATACTTGATCATTATCAAGGCCTTTTAGAAAAGCGAGGCGTTGCAGTTCATTTTTTACATAAGTGAATGGGGGAATGAGAATAGAGTTGTTTTCATACTTAAAGGGTTCATCAATTGCCTTGTCTGATACGTACACTTTTACAAAGTCTTCCTGGATAGCGCGCAATATATTTTGAATAACTCTTGATAGAGCTAGGATAACAAGCGGTGTATTTATATCCATTCCCCTTTGCTCAAGTGTGCCATGATAGCTGAGGCGTAGTGGAGTCCAGTTGGTTTCTAGAATTGATTTGTATTTAGGTAGATCAGACTCTTTGATTCCCCCATCAAGTAAAATATTATTCCAGTTTCTATACATTTCTTCGGTGAAGTTTATTAGATCAGTTCCGGTATGCTGATAGCTTGGCAGCTCTCCATAAACAGGAAATTGGTTATAGAGACTCGGGCTAAAGCAAATATCGCTGTCACCGCGCCAGATAAGAGCCCTGGCGTCTTTACCGACCAGAGAACCCTGAAAGAAAGGTGAGGATTGAGCAAAGGTAGACAGAGCTGGGTCAGCTGCAATTAGGAAATTATATGAATTGACTAGACATTGCTTGTGTTTTGAATTGACTCTTTTTTTAAGTTTATGCTTTTTAAAATCATAGACCCCCCAAGGAAGAGCATAGTGAATGTGAAGACCTGAAGCACGAGAAGCTTGCATGTAAGCATTTTTACCAAATAGCTTATTTTCTATCTTATAGTGATCAGTATTTCTGGTTTCTGGATTATTTTTTCCAGGATAAGTACCTAGCGGACAAAGAACATAATCCATTTCTTCAGCAGCATAGAGAAGTGTTTCTAAATTTTCTGAGAGTGAGAGAAGGGAATTAATACCTTCGAGATCAGGGTAACAGCCAACTTCAATCATATTTTTACCAACTTCCTTTGTCACATCAAGTCCTTTGTTATTTTTCTTAATACGATCTAGTAGCTGATCAGCCTTATTAATAATACGGCCATTTTTGTTTAAAATAAAAAACTCAACCTCGACACCGATGGTTGATCTTTTTTGAATACTAGAAGAGCGCTCAGGTTTAACTATACTAGTCTTTTTTGTGACTGATTTGACCGCTTTAATGATCTTTTTCTGGTAGGGGATTCGCGCCAACTCTTTTATATTTTTTTTGTTTATTGTGTTAGCCATAAAACTAATTATTGTCAATTATATCACGACTGAGAGATCGGTAAACCCTTGACCTGTGGATGAAAAACTTGCCAAAATGAAAAGAGTATTAGTAGCACCAATACTCCCCTATTTACTTAAATTTTGACTAAAAGTTATCCACAGGCTAAGATATTGTTCAATGGAAAGCTTTAATACTTAATTTTTTTTCAAAATATCTCTGATTTCAGTTAAAAGTAATTCCTGGCCTGATGGGCCTTCATCTTTTTTCTCTTCCTTCTCCTTTTTCATCTTATTGATAGACCTAACAACAAGAAAAATTACGTAAGCTACGATAAGAAAAGCAATAATGGTATTAATGAATAATCCATAGTTTAGAGTAACTGCTCCAGCTGCACTAGCTTCAGCGAGTGAAGCATAAGGACCGGCTGCATCGATGCCCTCTTTTAGGACAATAAACAAGTTAGAGAAATCTACATCTCCAAGAAGTAATCCGATTGGAGGCATGATAACATCATCAACAAGTGATTTTACAATGGTTCCAAAAGCAGCGCCGATGATTATACCAACAGCCATGTCGATCACATTGCCTTTGACAGCAAACTCTTTGAATTCTTTGAACATAATATTTTTGTTAATTAATAAATTTTACCTACTGATGAGCTAAAAATAGCATGACGAGTAGAGCAATAATGAAAATAATAAATGAAACAACGGCCCTAAAATTATTTTTCTCTTTATGAAGCTCTGGGATTAGATCTGAGGCGGCAATATAGATGAATCCCCCGGCGGCAAATGGTAGTAAAAATTCATTAATGTTCTCCAATCTATTTGTAAGCAGATATCCAATAAATACTCCAACAATGGCAGTTAGGGCTATTAGAAAATTATATATCAAAGCAGTCTTTCTTTTAAAGCCTGAGTAAATAAGTACACCATAGTCCCCTATTTCTTGCGGGATCTCATGCAGGGCAATGGAAACTAAAACTGGAATTCCAAGAGCTGGGCTGACTACAAAGGCGGAATAAATAATTATACCGTCAATTAAATTATGGACTGCGTCGCCTATTAGATTTAGATACCCCAGATGCTTGCTGTGAATATCACATTCTGCCTCATGGCAATGATGCCAGCGAAGGGCACGCTCTAGAATAAAAAAGAGTCCAAATCCGACAAGGGTGAGCTCGAATGTTTTAAGGGGTAAACCAAATTCTTCAATTGCTTCGGGAAGTAAATGAAAAAAGGCACCACCAAGAAGTGCGCCTGTTGAAAGACTGACTAGAACAAATAGAAATTTATTTAAAATGTGCTCTTTGACTGATATTGCCAAAATACCTATAAGAGATATAATACTAATAGCTAGAGCTCCGAGAATTGATCCAATTAATGGTGACATAAGAATGTTTAATTAAACAATAGTATTCTAGCATTAAAGAGCTATTTTGTCTAAGACTGCTTTACATTTACCTAAATAAAGTGTATAGTTAATTAGATAATATAAATTAAATGGGAGCTTAATATGGAATCTGAAGTAGATATATTTAGCAATGGTAGAAGTAGCGCTGAGCCTAAATCAGTCAAAAAAAAGGAAACTCATCCTAATTTGTCGATACCTGAAGAGGATAAAGAGACTGCCTCTGATAATCTCAAAAAAATCGACCCTAAAGGAATGGAATTTACTGCTGCTGATGGCGAAACCCTTGAAAAGATACTCAAAAAGAGAGAAAATTAATGAAAATAAAAAAGAATAATATATTAAATTGATCTCACATGTGAGGTCTTTTTTTATTTCCCTAGACCACTCCCCTTTTCATCTCTGCGTAAAATATAAATGCCAATAATAAGGTTGAAATTAAAAGTGCCCAAGGTGAATATCTTTTTGCGTCAAAGAGAAGTGGATTACCTCTTTTTACTATTTCAATACTTTCAATGTAAATTGTTTCGCAAGCGCCATTGCCTGAGTCATTTCTGACAGTACTTGTACCACGTGATGATACTTGCTTGCCATCTTTATATACCTTGTAGGTTGATAGATACCCTTTAACATGGACTTGATCACCTATCCAGACTGACTTGGCGGTGCGCGCCAAAGCCTCATCTTTAGGAACAAGATGGTTGTTTGATAAATGAGAGTTTGAAAAAGGTGGATTCATGGTATGGGACCAAAAATAGGTACAGGTAAACTCTCCACTTGAATAGTGCACATCTTTGTACGAAACTGAATCAACATTTTCTCCCCAAATCAAACAAAGATCTGTGGTATTAGCTGGGTCGCGTTTATGGTAAAAATCAAACCAGATATCTGAGTCATATTTTGAAACAACTAGGCCATAAATATCATATTCATATTTATGTTCTACTTGGTAGTCAAATCCTCCGTATTTATGCTCTATAATTACAGGTTCAATTTCTGTTTGCTTTGGCTCATGCGATTTAACAATATCTAGAATCTTATCACTTGTTGGTATGGGTGGTTTTAAAAAGAATAAAAAAAGCAGGCATGCCAAAGACATGAGCCATACTATTTTTAGTAATGCTTTAATGAAAACCATATTGCAATTTAGGTTCTATTTTCTTTTTACTCCGACTAGGTAAAAACCAAGAAGGACAACTATCATTGGCCAGGCATAAGGCCAGACAAGTGAATCGAAGAGCTGGAATTCAAAAACCTCTTCAAAAAGCACCAACAATCCAATGACAATGAAAATATAGCCGAAGTAGGTAAATGGATCTACTTTTGTTGTTTTTTTTGCCATATTCAATAATTAATTTATTTTTTAAATACTTTACCAAGAATTGCCCCATTTATTAGCTTTAGAGCTAAAAATGATATTGCCCAGTAAATTACAACACTGACTGCGATATTCATATATAATGGCATGGTGATAACGCCTGAAAGTCCACCGACTAGCCAGACAAGAAAACCATAAGCAAGTCCTTTGTTTATCCCTTTACCTGGAATACCTTTGTATAGAACTGAAAAAACGTAAGAAAACAGAAAAGCTACAATCAAACCAAGTAGTAGTGAGGCAAAAACGGTGTTGCCACCCATGGCACCCTTCCAAGCAACTGTTGGCTCAATCTCGTATACCCATTTAAAAAGCCAGCCACAGGTAAGCCAAAGATAAATCGTAGAAACAATCCAAACAATGATACTACCAAGTACAATTTTAGAAAATTTCATAATTTTATTTTATTGATTAATAATATAGACCTTTAATTATTTAAATTCCTTTAAATAGTGGTGTTTGAGCTTTGCCCAGCCTCCAATAGCCCAGAGGAAGATGATGAAACTGAATATCCAACCAATAACTGGGATAAGCACGATAAGACTCATAAGAACTAGTCCTAGAGCAAAGCTTACCAAAAGATGGATTTTCCATTTAAAATAGTCAGTAATGAATTTACCTAGTGCTAGAGCTGCTAGAGCTTTGGCTACGTAAAGAAAGATACCGTAGACCAAAAGTGTGATAATACCAAGAGGAATGCCAATGATAGTAACTAATAGTAAAATAGCAACTATAGGCGTAACAATTAAAATAACCAACCCTAAACCAACTTTGGCCCAGAATTTCTTGGCCATTATGTCGTTGTATTTATCCATAGCCTTAGGGGCCATTAGGATTAGGACGAGACCGAGGATAAAGAGACTTATAAGACTGATAACTTTGGTAACAAAGAATCCAAGAGCAAAGAACTTTTTAGCGTCCCCTTTATCAACTGGGGCTCCTTTGGTTACTGGATTATATATAGTATCCCCAATAACAACTGCCTTGTCATCCATTATTGCTTCATTTTTTGAAGTGTATTCTAGAGAACTACCAAGATATGCATTTGGACCAAGAACTAATTTACCATCTGAGCCTAAATCAAGAGCAACTTCACCGCTAACAGTACTGTCAATTGTCATTGATTCAACTGCACCATCCAGTTGTCCTCCAATTGGCGCGTTGATGGATACGGTAGCACCTGTAAAAGTGACATGACGTCCGATGCTAGCAGTTGGTGTAATAAACATATTTGCTCCAGCTGCCATGACATTTCTTTCAACTGCTCCTCTGATACTAATATTTGAGCCTGCAGCACGTATATTACCGTTGACCTTGCCTGAGATATCTATACTTGATCCGGCGACAAAGACATCACCGTTTACAGTTCCTGTAATACTTACATTATTGCCTGCGGCAAAGACATCTCCGTTAACTGTACCAGCAATTGTAACCATATTGCCTGCAGCAAAAAAATTACCGTCAACGACTTCGTTTACGGTAACAGTATCACCGCTTTTGGCGACCAAAGCATGGCTAATAAAAGGAAGAGCCAATAAACTCAGGGCAAGCACAAAAACAAGCGAAAATATTATTTTCTTGTTCATAAGCATGGGGATAAATTTATATGTATTAATTATACCAAATAAATAAAAAAAGCGGAATGTTTTAAATTCCACTTTATTTTAATTTAAATTTATTTTTATTTTCTAAAGAACGATATAATGATGAGTTCTGAGTGTTGTATTTTCATAATCGAAATCGTTTTGTTTCATTATTTGTTCTTTCTCAGATCTTATTTCTTTTACAAATGCACTTGGTGGACATGTAATTTTTCTAGTATAATCACCTATTATATCTTGATCGATTAGTGAAACTACATAAAATGTGATAATAAATATTCTTATTTCATCTTGGCCCATTTTTTGCCTCAAATTATATTTTTGCTGGTTGCAATCTTTTATTCCAACTTTGCCATGTAGTATTCCTGCATTCAGTGCATTTGTATCCAACTGCTCCACCGCTGTCTGTGTCAAAAGATACAAAAAAACCTTTTTTACACTTAGGACAGGCGCCATTGTTCCAGGCTTTGTCTTCTAATTTTTTGGCAAATCTTACTAATGTGAGGACGATTATAACTACTATTGCAATTGCGTTCATATAGCCTTCTCCTTATTTGGTAGTTACTTCAAAACCTGCGTTTTCCAAAACTTTTAAATCATCAGCAGCTCGATTCCCTGAAAAAGTAATGGGGCCTTTTTTCGATACATAATCGAATAATCTGTCCCATCCATCAAGATGAGCCATAAGTCCGGGAAACACCTCTTCTGCTTGGCCTTTAATCGTAAGTGCTTTAGTTTTTGAGTCCACATCAACTGCATACCAAGTGAGTCCGCCGTCAAAGGACCTTAAGTTATATGAGCTATATTCCTGTGTTCCACCCTGTTTCCATAAATATTTTTTTTTGTAATAATCAAGCTCTTTTAAATCTCTTGTGACTTTCTTTTTATAGCGAAAATGACCTAGCGTATAACCAACTGCCAATGTAATAAGTATAATTACGTATAGTTCCATGATTCATTCCTTATTTTACTGATTTATATTCTAATTTTTCCATCCCCAAGGTTGTTTCGAGCTTCTATGTTATGTACTCGATCAATCATAATATCGCCGTCACCGAGATTGTTTAGATGTGCGAAGTTAACTTCTCCTTGAATATCTACATCACCATCGCCGGCATTTCTTATTTCTAGCATGGTTATTATTGCTTTCTTAATAAGAATATCACCATCTCCGGCATTGCCAATTTTCAACTCGCCATTTATTTCTTTAATGGTTATATCTGCATCGCTACTATTTTTTATTTCGCAAAAATTTGCAGCACCCTTAAAGAAAACATCACCATCGCCAGATAGAGTTAGGTCAATTTTATCAATATTGCCTTCTTTTACTACCAAAGCACCATCTCCTGAAATATTGGCATTTAAATAATCATTAAGCTTGGCAATAGTAATATCTGTATCACCACTAATTTGTAGATGGCAACCATTTACTTTGCCTATAGAGATGCGATTATCATCTTCTGATGAAATTGTTAAATCTCCCAGAATATCTCCAACTTTTATAGTTCCCATTACTTGATTAATGGCGACTGTTGTGTTGACAGGTACTTGAGCAGAGATTTGTACATTATTTTGATTGCTTTTTATAGATATTGATGAGTCCGAAATACAAAAGCATCCTTTCATAATGCTTGGACTATTCTCTATGGCAGAGACATTTCTAATTGGTCCTTTTATTATTTTTTTGTTTATTATAGCTACACCACTATTGGCATCAAAAATGTCCAATTTTTCAAGCATGTCCTTTGGGCCTGTGATAGTGACTTTTATTTCAGTAGCTTCGCCAACAGTCACTTCAACATCAGCAGCAATTTCTTCTATAAGGAGGACGGGTAGTGGCAAGAATGTTTTAGTTAAAATTTCATTTGGACTATTTTCTTTTGGAGGATTTCCTATATTAATATATCCCCCACCTTTATTGACCACTTCTTTTGTTTCAACGTCACACCAACTGCCATCGGTGAAATTCACTCTTGTGCCTTCGATGTCAGTCATGGTTTTGTCTGAATAGACCCATACGTCATTTATTTCAATTTCAGTCATGTTGATAGTGCTCCTTTGTTAATTTGATAGAAAAAAGAAAATATCTGACTTATTAGGGGTTGTAAAAAAGATTGAAGCAACGATAATAAGTGAAATTATGAAGGCTGCTACAAGCATAAGTACAGTTTTAGTTAAATTCCAAAAAGAAACTTCAACTAATAGTACACCGGGTTGAATGATAATACCCTTAATAGCTGCTCTTATAACCAAACCGCTAAAATTGTCTTTGAACTTATATACGGGAAACCTATCTAGGGATTTTTCGGCTAAAGATTCAATTCCTTCAAGTAGTTTTGCCTCAATATTATCCTCATTAATTGTTAATTTGTCTTTAAATCTTTTTGGTATTAAATCATTAATGGCCCCGGTAGTGCTTGATAAAAAGTCTTTGTTTCCGAATTCTAAATCTTTCATCTCAAAATCTGAATGATCAAGATAAAATGCCCCACTTCGGTAAACCAGGTCACCACTAGTTAAAGCTGTGAGAGAAACTAAATCTTTTCCCTTGTTACTTTTTGCGCTTACCTCGTAATTGGCATAAATACGACCATCGCCAAGTCTAATATCAACTTTTTCAACATTAACTACCATTAGTAGTTTTTGTTTTTCGATGGGAAGCATGGCATTAATTTTTTCTTGCATGAACTGCTCGGTAATAGTGATCGGATGATCGTTGAACTTTTTGATACCCATAATTGCAAAAACTAGGGTGATGATAAAAATGACTGTGAAAATCCAAAATAGCTTCTTTTTCATTACTTAATTCTCCTTTTGTTTATAAAGTATCAGATAATTGTTTTGGTACATAGCTTAAAAGAATACCAATAACTAAAATGCCACAAGTAACCCAGAATCCGGCAACCATGGCAATGCAAATAAAAATATATATTGTCACCAGGCTGCCAAACCAGGTTCCAGCGGCTGATTGAGCTGATCCACTTTCTGCTAAAGTAAAAATTATTACTATAATAGCAAAACGAAGGATATGACTATCAATAAAAAATCCCAAGACCCAATTAATTAGATAAATTATGGCAACTAATACGACTGCTAGTACGACAAGAGCTATAAAATTTGCTTTTTTAATATTTGAATCAACATAATTATCATATAGCAGAGCTTCTGTTATTAAGGCCATAAGTGAGTTGAAAGCTAAAAAAACAAACAAGTAATGCCAAAATCCATAGTTAGATAAAGGCAGAATTGCTGAGCTGGTAAACCATGGCTTAATATCTGTCAAACTAATTCCTAAATACTTAAGACCCAATAGACTGAGAATAAAGTAAGCAAGATAATACAAAGCTCTATATATATCTTTCTTGTAAACATCATCTGCCTTAGCAATAGCAAACAGAGTCATGTTACAAGTGATATGAACAAGCGTTGAAGCTAATAAACCGTATTTAACAAATATGTACGAATAAAAAAGGCCAATAATAAACTGTGGAAGAACCCTGATAAGTAATCGATCTTTTTTGTGAATAAAATTTTTAAGATGAATGTAAGACCAAATCGAGTTACCGAGAATAAGGAAAAAATAAAATGCAGCAGCTCCTGGAAATATTTTGGTAAGTATTCCTAGCGCTAACCAGCGCGCGAGTGCCTCTTCGGCAAAATTCAAAAGTAAAAGTTTTGGAATATAGCTGTCTGTCCCAGCCATGGCAATGTCGTCAAAAACGCTTTCTGCAGCTCCTAGAAAATGATTAATTAAATACATTGACATAATAACCACAGCCATATGTGCAGCTATTACTCCTAGGCTTGTTTTGATTATTTCAAGCAGGTTGTCAGTACCTGCTTGTACTGCAAAAGGATTGCCTGAGATAAAAGTTGAAAATTCAAAAAATAGTTTTTTGTAATCGACACCTAAAAATAAGCTCAGAGCAATCAAAGCAATGATGGTCCCAAAAAATGAAATATTCCTTGCTCTTTCAGCAGACATTATATAGCTACCAATGAAATGTTTTTTCCTATTAAGTGAAATACTGGTATCTTCTGTAAACATAGATATTTCTCCTTTTTTATATTATTTTATTGTTAATTTTTGATGTTAATTTTTCATGTTATATTATCATATATTGTATATTTTGTCAATATATATAGTATATATACTATATATAGGGGGTAAATGTATTAAAAAACCTCCGATTTTTGTTAATCGGAGGGATTATATATTTATATTAGCTAAAATTGCTCACCTACAGTATACCCTGTAGCCCAACAAACCTGGAGATTAAATCCACCAGTGGGACCATCTAAATCAAGAACTTCGCCGGCTAGATAGAGATTTTCAATAATTTTAGATTGCATTGTTTTGGGATCAATTTCTGACAAACTAACTCCCCCACTAGTTACAACTGCTCTTTCGAAACCAGACAACCTAGATACATTTAGCTTAAAATCTTTTAATAAGTTTAATAATATTTTTCTTTCTTGCCTAGTGATTGAATTTACCTTTTTTTCTCCATCAATGCCTGATTGTTTTATAATAATTGGAATTAACTTTTTAGGCAAAAGCATGTCTAGACTATTTTTAAACATCTTGTTGCTTAGCGAGCTAAAATCTTTTTGAATTCTTTTATCGAGCACTTTGCTGTCTAGGGCTGGCTTAAAATCGATACTAAGCTCAACAGAGCCATTTTCCAAAAGAGTCCCAATGCTTTTACTCATATCCAGAATTATTGGGCCACTTATACCATTTGCAGTGAATAGTGCTTCGCCAAATCTAGAATCTTTCTTTTTATCTTTTTGATAAACATTTATATTTACATTTTTTAAACTGAGTCCTTCAAGGTCACTAATCCATGACTGCTTTAAAACAAGTGGAGTTAGGGCTGGTGCAGGCTTCACGACAGTATGACCCAGGCTAGTTAGCCAAGAGTAAGCATCACCTGTTGAGCCACTTAAGGGGTATGATTTACCACCAGTGCAAATTAAATAATTTTTTGCACTATATTTCTTTTTGTCTGACAGCACAACACTATCAATCTTATTATTATTAGATTTAATGCGCGCAACCTCTGAGTTAGTCCTTATCTCAACCTTATGCTTTTTTAGATAGTTGAAAAGGGCGCTTACAACATCTCGGGATTTGTCACTAATAGGAAAAACCCTGTTACCTCTTTCAACTTTTGTCTTAACTCCTAGTTTTTCAAAAAAATTAACTGCATCCGCGGTATTGAAACGATGCATGGATGAAAATAGGAATTTACCATTAGTGCCAAAAAGTTCTATGAATTTCCTATTATCTGCTTCGGCATTGGTGATGTTGCACCTACCTTTACCAGTTAGGAGTAATTTAATACCTACTTTATCATTTTTTTCTAGAATCAAAACTCGAGCACCATTTTCAGCTGCTCGTCCGCCAGCGATCATACCGGCTGGCCCTGCTCCAATGACAATAAGGTCATAAATCATATGAATAATACTATCAATATTATTGTTTATTGGCAAATATAAAAGAGCTATATTTCAAGCTCTTGAGTTATTTTGATTGAATTTTTTAGTCAGATGAAATTAAAGCTACAATAATGAGCATGACAATTAAATGCCAAATTTTTAATTCAGAAATTGGCGAAGCTAGCCATACTTCTAGCTCTGGATTTACAGTTATTCCGGTGAAAAATTTGAATATTGCATAAAGAATTATTGCTACAACAACTAATCCCGTCACCATTGCAGAATATTTTGCTCTGAGAAATCTTATTGAAGCTTTTTTAAAGGACACTTGATCCTCCTTTTTAGTCTTTAAATGATTCTGTTGATTGATCTTCTAAATTGTAGTTGCGTTTTGACTCTTCACTTTCTATTGAATCAGCGTGACATACTTTTAAGTGCTCTTTCATTAGGTTGCTCTTGATTTTAAGGCCACATGTCTGGCATGGACTACAGCAATCTACAATATGAATGGTTGCAAATTCACCAGTATGGCATATACACTTGCATTGATGAGTGCATTTATGGCTGCTCATATTTTTGCTCCTTTTTCGATTAAGCTATCTCTCTACGCCTTATTTTGTGAGGTATATAGAATACCCTCAAAATGATAGTACCTGTATTCAATACCATGTTTTTCAGTAAGGCCCTTCCACCAAGGCAATAAATCTATATCCATTAGTAGGGTACATGATGGTATTGAGTCACATATTTGTTGTGCCCATTTAAAATCATCACTATCTGACCAACCACCACCAACAACTAATCCTTTGCTACCTTCAAATACGTTTATTATATATGATGCCTCATTTGGTTTTTCTTGCCAGACATATCCATATCTCTGAGGCATGGGTCTTAATTTTCCTTTACGATCAGCTTCAACCATAAACATAAATGAAATCTGGCCATTGAATTTTACCGCATCGGCAGTGATTACTAAAATGTCTCTTTTTTCTTCTTTTTTAGCCATTTTTATTTACCTCTGAATTAAAGTTCGTCTAATAATGAATCAATATCATCTACTTTTCGTGAAATGATTCTGAATTCTGATCATGAAAATCAATGGTTGATATTCTCTCTTTCTTTTTCTTTTTTTCCACTTTCTTTTCAATCCCTCTAATATCTTTTCCCGCTATTTCCATATAGTCACCATCGCCAGATAAGTCGATAGTAATTGTCTCCTTAATTGCAAGAGCACTGCCTTCAACGCGGTTTTTACCTAGTTCAATATATGCCTTGTGTAAGGTACCGCTTCCATCAGGACCAGATATCCTTTTACACAGACTCTTAATTAAATTTAGTGATATCTGCTCAAATATTGATCCGCTATCTAACTCTAAGATAAAATGCAATTTATCTTCAACAATATACCCGGTGACAGTATTACCACTACTTAGAGCTATCTCAATGGATGTAGTTTTTTTCATTTTTACGATCTCCTTTGTAATTAGTTAATATTTAAAAGATCAATATATTAGGCGAAATCCTAACTCAATATCATATCATAATACATATTATTTGTCAAATAATGTAGTGTTTATATAGCTAAATAAAAACAACCCACTTGTAAGTGGGCTGCTTTTAAAGCTAGAATTATGGAGCGTAAACTCCAAGTCCAGGAGAAAATGGGCTGCTGTATTGCAGGCCATGAGAACCTGCACAACTATCATTTTCAACTTCTTGAGTAACTGCAAAGGCTCCCCAAATTTCTTCTCCAATTTCTGTGCCATCTACTGTATACCAAAATCCGTCTTCGGCGTAAGCATCTGCTGGAGCGGCAACTATTTTAACAAAATAATTCCACTTACAGGTTTTTCCATTATCATCTTTATATTCGCCTGATTGATGATTGGTCAACCATGCCCCAGATCCGATGTATGAGTCATAGCCATAATGTCTATCTAGAAGTCCGTCATCATCGCAATCCTTATTTGATAACCAAGCGTCATTCCATTTCATTATCAAGCTATCTTCTTTGTAATCTTGGCACCAAGCGGCATCGCGATAAGCGTCGCAATAACCACCATTAAACATATGGCCTTGGTAATTGTATCCCCATTCATTGTAGCCTGTAGTGAGTAGTAATCCGTCGCTTCCATAGAGTTCCCCGCTCTGAATATTTGTACAGGTGCTCTTTTTTGCTTCTGAAGGACTATCTGCCCAAAAAAGAAAACCTGTTAGAACTAGAATCAGTGTTAAAATAAACAATTTTTTCATATATTTTTTTATTAAAATTAAGTCAAATTATTTCGACCTTTGCTTTTACTTTTAGCTGGATCTATTTTTGATTTCTTATACTTAACACCTTTTCTTAGTAGCATAATTACACCTATAATAAAGGCAATTATTATCAGAAGGATTGATAAGATTCCAGTTAGCACAACCCATGTTTTTGTTTGCCTAACAGATTCAGATGGCCCGTAAAGAGCAACGTCAGCGGCACCACTCATGCCCCAGTCAACTTGAGCAAAAACACTTTTTACTGAATAAAATAATCCAGCCAGTGAGCCAATTAGCCACGAGACTGATTTTTTGATTTTACTTAATTTTGACATATGATTTATCGTGTATAGTAAGTATATCATAATCTTTTTCTTCTACATATACTTGGGAAAATAAAAAAGCGCGACTAAGTATAATCGCACTTTGAATAATTTATTTAAATATCAATATTTTCTGACTAATATTATTAATCAATAAGTCTCCATAAAATCTAGGAGATTTTTGCATTTTGTTTTTACTACATCATTAGGAGACATCTTGATTGCTACTCGAAGTGATTTTTTTAGGTTTAGAAAAATATGCTTTTTAATATAGCCATTATCATCTACATCAAGCTTCACGCCTGTTAGCAAGTCGAGCATATTTGTACCATCCAAATGCGTATTAGCTGCAATTTCAAAACCTTTTGGAGTCAATTTATTAACTACAGCAATATCGCCTGATTCGAGTATACTTGCAGCACTACCGACATGGCCGTCAGATGAGGAAATCATCATGCTGGCACTCTCAACATTATCTTCTTTAATAAGCTTCAACCATTGTTCTTTGGTAAGTTTTTCGTCAGAACTAATTGTTGCATTATCCTCACAATATTCTGCAAGCTTTTCAGCTGTTACAAAGACTGGTGTTTGTGGACTACCCTCAGAACATGTTTCCCAAAGCTGCCAGCCTTGTCCTGTCGGGGGTTCATATGCTTTCCATTTTCTGCTTTTTCTGCGAATTCTTTTATCCTTATAGGGAATATATCCATTACCGCGACATTTAGGATATCTACAGAGACCCCAAATTCCAAGACGCTTGGCGCGAGTCTTAATTAAAATTGAGCGATTTATACCGTCATGGCAATGAAGTCCACCTTTTTTTTCCCATTCGTTAACTTCTTCGGCAAAAGGCATGAGTAAACGCAAGTCATTGCCTTCTAAAAGAATCATTTCCTTATCACATTTAGTGCAATGACAAGATAAATGCTCTGGGCTTAGTTGGGGCACTCCTTCATAGCACTGCTTACAAAAGAAACCTTTGGTTTCCCAGATTTTAAGTTTCCAGCCATCCTCGTTTGACCAGGTATGTGTAAAATCATAAAGACGACTAGCTTTAACTAAAGCCAAAACCTCATCTTGGGTAATTTTGTCAGACCACTTATAACAATCACCTAATATTTGCCAAGGGGGGCGATTGGCTGGTCTGCCGTTTGGGTCAAATCCATAATTATATGACCATCTTAACCCAAAGCCATCAAGATCATAAAAGTCTTTTTCAAGCTGTCTAGCTCTTGGTGTTAGCCCGGTACCTTCGCAAGATGGGCAATTACTGTCTGGGCATGGATGAGGATTAAAGTATCCTTTCCAAGTTTCGTTGATTGGCCAAAAAAAATCTAATGAAACTCTCTTTACAATTCTGTGTCCCATTTAATGTTTCCTCCCATTATTTATATTCAAGTAGAATTTAATTTGATTTTTACTATATTATTTAGTATTTTAGCTTTCATGAGATATTATCATAATCTTAATAAAATGTCAAACTGACTTAGGTATAAAAAAATACGGTTGGTTTTACCAATCGTATTTAAGCATAAACTCTCTAGTTTTTATAGAGCGCTCTATTTCGATATTTTCACAAATAACAACCCCCTTATGTGCTGTTTCAGACAATAATTTAAAAAAGTATCTTTTAATACAGATGGGCTATCATTGGTCACGGGTAGATGCAAATCATAACCTTTGACAGTTGAATGGTAGTGAATGTGCTTGAGCCACTTTTTAATCAGAGCTGAATCCCAATTTGTAAAATCATTTTTTATAGCGTGTCCGACGTCTAAACATAGACCAAGGTTTGGATTATTCAAGACATCTAAATAGGCTGCGATTTCCTCAGGATTTTTTGACCTAGTTTGCTTAGTTCTTTCCTCCATGTCGGCAAGGTTTTCTATACAGATAATTATTTCATTTTTGATTGCTGCCTCGCCAAGAGTATCAATTTGCATTCTAAAATCAAATTCATTTTGAGGATAGGGCAAATGAACAACAAGCAACTCCGGATTTAAACCTTTCGACAACTCAATATCTGCTAACGCTTGAGCGAATGTCTCATATCTACAATGGACTGAATATGGTTTTGTACCAAAATCTAAAATTGTACAAACCAACTCCTTAAACTCAATTTCCCTTAGTATATTTAGATTTATTTCAAATAAATCAAATTCCCTTATGCAATCAAAAAGCGCTAGGGTGTTTCTTGCTGAAGCTCCTATTTCCCATTTACTATTCTTCAAAAGTTTCCTCCTTTTTTTAATTTTGTTATTAGAAGGTAACATTATTTACTTATAAAGTCAATGATTAGGCATTAAAAAAGTCATAGCATTGATACTATGACCCATATTTTTTAATATTTTTTAAAAATTCTTTATTAAAACATTTCTTTAAAAGACCATGGCAACCATTTCTTATGTTCGATTACGAGAAGAATAGGCCAGATAGTAACCCAAAAGATAATTCCTAAATATGCAGCTGGCTTACTATCAGTTGGGTTAAAAACAATCCCTCTTGGACCTGATGCACGGTAAATTGCGTATGACCATAGCCTGTGCCCTATGAATATCCAAGCAGCTGCAACAAGACCCATCAAAAAACCTAGAGCAAATATCACAGTACCTCCTCCACTAATTATTATTTACAGGTAAGCTATTCCACCAGGCCCAACCATCTTCGGGAATAGGAATCTCCCAGTATGTGTTGTCTCCCTCAATGGGTATGGCAGGAATATATAGACCAATTTGCTTGCCTATTCCTTTTTTAAAAGGACTTTGCCAATGTTTGTGATTAGCTTCTCTTCCTTCAACCTCTGCGCATTCTGCGCATAGCAAATTTGTTTGATCAGCCGTAGTTTGAAATTGACGCCACAGCTTAACTCCATGTGCTTCACAGTGGTCGCATTTGTAATCTTCGGGGACCATACCTATTGCTTTGTAATTTACGATGGATACCCTTCTTTTAAAAGACATTGATGTACTCTCCTTTTATGTTTTTTTAAAACTGTTTTAGCTTCTTACCAGTCAATACCCTTGGGTGGCCCACCATCGTTAATAAATGGGATAATAAAGCTGACTACTTCTTCTAATGTTTCTTTTTTTGCATCTAACCCTATGAGTTCGCTATCTGCTTCTCCAACAAAATATACCATGGTGTTTGGAAAGGGATATATCTTTGGCGGAGCTATGGAGGTATCAATATAAGTCACAAGCGGTTTTTTAGTGCTTGTCTGAAATGTCCAGCCATTAGCAAATTTATCTTTTGCTTGCAGAAGGGTGACAACTCTAACTATTACACCCCCTGAGCCAATAAGTGACAAACCTCCGAGCGCGGCTACCTTACCGCTTATAAGAAGCTCTTCAACTGCTTCGGTATTTGATCTTGCTCTAATTAATTCTGGCCTTGACAAAGATAATGGACGAGTAGGAAGCTTACCTTCTTTAAGAAAAATCTTTTTAGGGTTAAGCTTAACTACCCTGATGTCATTAGTCTCTTTTTTCATTTAACAGTCTCCTTTTGTAATTTGCTAGTATTTAAATGATCAATATATTAGGCGAAATCCTAACTTGATATCATAATATATTATATATGCATTGTCAAATAGTGGTTTATTTTAGTAACAATAAAACCGGAAAAAATTCCGGTTATATCCTCATTATTATAGTCGATAAATTTCCTTTACTTATTCACCACCCCTCTAGTAATTGGCCCAAAGAACCCCACAGCCGGAGTGATATTGTTATCTTTTTGAAATCTTACTAAAGCCTCAAGAGTTAATTCACCAAAAAGTTCTGTTTCACTCCCTGGTGAGCCTGGGCCTGACTTAGCTAATACATATCCGTTACTGTTTAGGTATTCTTGTAATTTTTTAACATCACTAGTCACAGTTCCATAAGACAGGTTGTATCTAAATGAATGATTGTTTGATCCATCTATTATCTTTACTTCCAGCGCATAAATCATATCTCCTGTAGGGATAGAAGAAAGATTATCTACTTGCTTAATGTCACTCCATTTACAATCTTTTCCTAAAAATGCATCTTCATTAAAAAATGGACATTTTTTGTCGTTTTCAATTAAATAAACTGCGCTACTACCAATTTCTTTAACAAGTGAACCTTCGACATACAAACTAGGCACTTCAATATCGCTCTTTAGTTGATCAAATTGCAGTTGCTCAACAGTTAGATCAATCCTGTTAACGAGTAGCTCATTGTAGCTAAGCCTAATATCACTCACCCCATCACTGTCTAAATCAACATCTTTTTGCTGGCCTACTCCAATCTCTACAGTTTGTGGCTCTGAGCTAACCTGAACTTTAATTTTTTTCGTGACCATGTTTAAACCTGATACCCTCAAATTATGGTTTTGGGTTGTTAAGGTCTGACTGACTTTGGCTTTAAAACCTGCATTAGACTCGATATACATTAAAATATTAGTCCCGCTTGATTTAATCTCTCCTATTGCTTTTGATTCATGCATTGGTATGGACTTATCAATTTGTCCCGCACCAGCTGATGGTGGTGGGGTGTAGCTACCACCATCCGCCTTAGAACAAGCACTATTTGACAACCTGTATCCACTACTACATGTTGCAACACCACAAGTTGGATATGCATTGTACGTAGCAGCATTTGATATTGCTGGACAAGTTGGTGTATCTTCAGTGGTAAAACTCCAGGTAGTAGTATCAGTAATCCCAGCGTAGCTGTTACTAGTATCATCATCAAAAGCAGTAGCATCTATTTGAACATAATATTCTGTTTCATAGCTAAGACTTGAGGCTGGATTTATGGTAATTACTGTAGTTCCCGTACCGGTTATGTCTGCGGTAACGTCAAAAGCTTCAATCTCAGTGTCACTTGAATCAAAAAGAGTAATGTTTCCACTTTCAGCGTCAACCGCTTCGCTAAAAGTGATAACCAAATTATCCGAGATGGTTACGCTTGTTGCGTCGTCAAGAGGTGAAAGAGTTGCTGATGGGTCCAGATTATCTACAGCAAAACTAGTTGAGGTAGCACGAGTAGCAGAGTCAGTTGAACCATCATTTACCCTAAAGGCAAACTGGATATCTTCTTGGTCTGTATCATCTATTTGATTTTTAGAATTCCAAACTATGGTATGCTCTGTTCCTGACCAATCTATGGCGGAGCTTTTTGATCCATCTTCACCAGTCATGTCGCCTGCAACGAGATCATTCCATGTAGTGCCTCCATCATCTGAATACTGCCAATCTAAAGTAGTCGCACTATTTGTTTCTGCGTCTTTTACTCTAAAGGGAATATTTACATTACCAGTACCATCTGTGTCTTGGGTGACTGCTCCTAAGACATTGTCTGAGGTGTGACCTGCAGTCGGTACGGTGTTAATAAAGGCGGCAAGCTCTAAATCATAACCGCTTCCATCATAAAATGAAATAAAAATATTGTCAGAGTTGTCAATATCTAAAGAACAATCACTGCCCACGTCCCCAGTAGAAGCTAAGATTGTTATTGAATTTGTTGAACAATCATCATTAGAACAGCTAACGTATTTTCCATCTCTATTAGTTTGATCACGGTAAGTAATATGCGCCTTATCATTTGAATCAAGTCCGATAAAAGGATTCCGGCCCACATCTCCAGTCGAATCAAGCACGGTAATATTATTAGTTGAACATGTTGCATTGGTACATTGCATATATCTTAAATCATCATCCGCTTCATCTAAATAAGCAATTCTGGCATAATCATCTGAATCAAGAACCATTTCCAACTCTTCCGAACCCTGTGCAAGAGGAACATTGGTAAACGCAATATTTTCTTTATTATTAGTTGAACATGAATCATTTGTACACTGAATAAATACCATTTTGTCATACTCGGAATCAACATAAACAATTCTCGCATAGCCATCAGATCCTATGTCAACTGCATTTGAACGAGGAGAAGTTGAGGATGAATCAGCTGCTGTTATCACTTTTGTAGAGCAAGAATCATTTGTACACTGAACAAAATTTATATCATCAGCTGTCCAATCCCGATAACTTATTCTAGCGTAACCATCATTTCCTATAGCGATTGAACTATAATACCCTGTAGTACCACTAGAATCTATAGTAGTTGCAACTTTAGTAGAACAATCTGCATTAGTACATTGAATGTACTCAAGGTCTTTATCATCCCAATCTATATGCGAAATTCTCGCAAAACCATCTGTTCCAATGGCAATATCCGAATACCCACCAGCGCCACTATCACTAACTAATGTTGTAATGTTTTTTGACGTGCAGGTGGCATTTAGACATTGAACAAAATTAAACTGGTCATCAGTGGAATCTGTGAATATAATTCTAGGATAACCATCTAAGCCAATAGCTATCTTGGTATTGGCACCTGTTGTGCCGTCAGAATCAATTGTAGTATATGTCCAGCCATCTGCAGCAGTAGCACTTTGCAGTGAAGCGAAATTTATAAGTAATAAACAAGCTACTGTGGATAAAGTTATAAACTTTTTAGTAAAAGTTTTATGCATAAAGGTATAGATGTTAGTTTTAAAAAATATGCTTAAAATGCTTGCTCTAACAAGTATTTAGTATAAACATTTTGCTTAATGTTTATTTTCTATAATCTAGAGTAATTATATCATTTTTTTAAGGAAAAAAAATACAACCTATGCTCTGGGGGCAGAATTCGAACCTATTTTCAAAAGACAAGAGAACATATTTCATACCAGTTCTACCATCTTATTAAAATTAATAATAAAAAAAAGAAACCCAGTATTTCACAAAAAGGGTTTCCCTTATTTGAAATACTGGATCTTAAGCGATTTCTGTCTCTGTTGTGATTGTATAGTCAGAAATGATAGCGTTGAGGATTGGAACATGTTTTCCAGCTCCAAGATATTGGCCTTCAACAATCTCACCCCAGGCTATACCCCTGCCAATAAAAGTACGTACTGGAAAATGTCGGCGAGCAATTTTTTCCCACGGTCTGTGGTCAAATAAATATAGCGGCCAAGCTCTACGGATACCGACATCTATACGCCAATTTTTTCCATCTTTTGTTTTGGATATACCAATAACTTCATATTTACCTAACCACCATATACTTCTCACTTTAATTACCTCTTGAGTTATTTGCAAATTAATTTCCTCCTTTTCAGTTATGTACAAAGCATAAATTGATAACTAAAAAGTATAGCATAAATGCTATACTTTGTCAACCTATGCTCTTGGGGCAGGATTTCCTCCGCATGATTTCTCTCGGGGCAGGATTCGAACCTGCGATATCCACGTTAACAGCGTGGTGTTGTACCAGCTCAACTACCCGAGAAAAATAATGCGGAGCGAACCGCTGCAGAGCAACAGTGTTGCCTTGCAGTCATCTACGTTAACAGCTTCGCCTTGTATTCTTGGATTGTCTTCCCCCGACAATCTAAGCCCCCCGACAACGTAAGGACCGCTGAACTAGCCCAGAGCATAACTTGTAATAAAATAAAAATATAAATAAATATTTTCTACGCTCGCTCGGGAATAAATATAAACTAATTTATATTTACTCTACTCGCTCACTAAAAAAATAACCGGCTACTAGCCGGTTAGTTTTAAAAGTATAAAATGCAAAAACTAGCCGGCCATAGATCGGTTATTATTATTATTATTCTTTCTTGTAACTAGTTTTGTCATATTGGTATTATACATGATTTTGAGATTTTGTCAAGAACGATCACCTAAGCCCAATTGATCCGTCATTCTTATCCTTTATAATATCTGAAAAATATACTGCAATTGCAGCAGCCACAGGGACTCCGAGAAGTCCGCCGATAACACCACCTAATTTAATACCGATTAGGATGGCCATGATAACAATTATTGGATTTAAGCCCACCATTTTACTCATTAGTTTTGGAACAATGACATTATTTTCAAATTGCTGTATGAATAGATATATGGCTATTACAATAATGACTTTAGTAAATGAATCTGAAAATGCTACGAGAACTGCAGGGATGCCGGCTAACCAAGGGCCCAGATACGGGATAATTTCAAGAAGGCCAGCACAGAGTGCGAGTAGTAAGGCGTACTTGACTCCAAATATGGCAAGAAGGAAATATGTCAAAATACCGACTATTAGAGAGAGGAGTAATTGCCCCCTAAGCCACATACCAATTTTTAATTGCATGCGTTCAATTAGATTCATAGTATAGGAGCGATGCTTTGAAGGAACAATTAATTTTATGAATTTCTTTAGAGCATCTTCTTCTACGGTTAGGTAAAATGTGATAACAAGGACAATAAGAAGAGAAAAAAGTCCACCAAAAATACTTGTTATGGTAACAAAGATACTTTTAGTAGTTTGGGCCAGCGTGAGACTCAGGGATTCTAGAGCGGTAACAATGGAATCATTACCAACCTCTACATTGCTTGAAACTGCCCTATCCTGAAGAGAATGAACACCAACTGATATCTTTTCATAATAGCTTGGGAAGTTGGTTACAATTTGACCAATTTCTTCTGTAATTGGAGGGATCATCATTATAATAACAAGACTAAAGACTGCGAGAAGAATGACGTATATAAGAAGTATTGAAATAGCCCGAGGAATGCGCTTTTTTTGAAGCCAATCTACCCACGGGTCTACGGCAGCAGCAAAAATAACTGCGACAAATAGTAGCGCCAGGGCATCTCTTATTAAATAGACAAAAAAGACTGCCAAAAACACAACTAGCACTCTTATTATAGAGGTATATGAAATTGTGACTGTTTGAGCTGATTTTGGCATGAGTTTGAACGTTTAACGAGGACTAAATTGATTTAGTCCGAGTAGTGGTTCAAACAGTCCTGTGAACTGTTTGAACGGGCCACTGTTTATATATGCCACTGGCATGTATAAACTATGCCAAGGGCATCAGAGTGACCTACACATTAATTTAATAATTTTAAAAATCTATTTTTTTGCGACTCCTTAAATGGCCCAATGATAGCTAAATTTAGCTTATTTCTTTGAAATAAACTTTTGGATAATTTAATTATATCATTTTTAGTAACCTTGAGCAATGAATTAATTCTTTGTTCTGGTGTTTTAATATTTTTGTAAAATAGGGCTTGTGAGCCATACCAAATAGCCATATTGTCAGTACTATCGAGCTGAAGATTAAGAGAACCCCTTAAATACTCTTTAGCTTCATTTAATTCCTTATCTGATACTTCTAACTTGGAGAGACTTTCCAGTTCAGCTGTAATCGCCTTAAGGGCTAGCTCTATTTTACTAGTATTTAGCCCAGCGGTGATACCAAATAGTCCGGTGTCGGCAAATCTTTCGGTAAATGAACTAATTGAATAGCACAGACCTCTTTTTTCTCTTATATTTAAAAATAGTCTTGAGTTCATACCAGTACCCAGAATTGTGTCTATAAGAGATAGTACATTTTCTTGCTTATGGCCTCTTGGAAGTGATGGGACAGCTAGAGCCAGATGAACCTGGTCAGTTGGTTTTGGGTGAATTAGAACTTGAGGAGATTTCTGAACAGTTGTTACTTTTTTAAATGTAGCTTTTTTACTATTTTTATTTTGGTCAAAATATTTTTTGACCAATTTAACAATTTTGGCATGAGACAAGTTGCCAGCAGCACAGACTACCATATTTTCAGGAGAATAGGTTTTAGCCATATAGGAAAGAAAATCCTTTTTCTGAACTGACTTGATGGAAGCAGGAGTGCCGATAATATCTCTACCCAAAGTTGAATTTGGCCAGGCAGCTGTCATAACTAGGTCATAGATATGCCTGACAGGAGTATCTAGATACATATTTAGCTCTTCAAGGATTACTCCTTTCTCTCTTCTAATAGCCTCTTCATCAAGAAGTGCATTTGAGAGCATGTCTGAGAGAACATCAAGGGCAACTGCTGAGTGCTTGTGCGGGACACGATTGTAGAAAAAGGTATAGTCTTGAGAGGTGGCAGCATTAAGGTATCCCCCAACTCCCTCAATGGCTGCTGAAATATCGGCTGAGCTGGGTCTTTTTTCGGTACCTTTAAAGACTATATGTTCAATAAAGTGAGAAATACCAGCAATTCTGTTTGTTTCATAGCGTGAACCGGTACTTACAAAAATTCCAGTGGTAATACCATGAACATGGTTCATGGGATATGTGACTATCTTTAGTTTGTTTTTTAGGGTTGTTATTTTATACATATTTATTTAAATTGCTCCAAGCGGAGCATCAACGAATAGATTTATATAGGCGAATAAGAGCCAAGCAAGGAAAATAAAGACTGAGAGGATTTCTTGCTCAAACTTGTAGTCCCAGCCAGAGATTATTTCAATAATAGTAAACAGGGCTGACAGAACCACAATAGGCAGTAAAAAAGCGAGCTTAAGGTAGTGGTAAACCACTAGATCCAAATTGGCAGGACAGATGTCTGCTGAGAGAATCGTACATGAATAAACGAGCTCACGATAGATAAAAAATGCCGATAGGATAAATTGGGTATAAAATATAGCTATGCCTACACGACGAGGCCAAGATGGGCGATTTTTTTTCTTAAATGGAAGGTTAAATTTGATCTTCATATATAAATAAGATTATCATATTATTGTCCTGTTGAAAACTTTTGTTTGACAGCAATTTGCAAACATCATACAATACAGGAATACCCCAAAAACAAAAAACAAAAAAATACAAGAGAAGAGTGATAATGAGGGATCAAATTATAGGAGAAAAATATATTTATTTATAAATAGCTTTTTTAAAGCTTTTTTTATTTAGATTAATCCTTGTTTAGTTTCTCATACAAAAGGCCGGAATATTATTCCCGGCCCTTTTTGTATTCTAATAAAATCTTATTATCTAAATTTTTCATCTAAGTAAGCTTTAAGATCACCAATATCAATGCGTTCTTGTGCCATAGTGTCTCTGTCTCTAATAGTCACCTTTTTATCTTCGAGTGAATTAAAGTCTACTGTAATACAATATGGTGTACCTATTTCATCATTGCGACGATAGCGCTTACCTATTGAAGCAGTAGCATCATAGCTAGTCATGTAGTACGGGCTTAAGGTTTTTTGGAGATCTAATGCTAGGGCAATTAGCTCGGGTTTTTTGGATAAAGGTAGGATGGCGGCCTTAATTGGTGCTAAGCGTTTATCAAGTCTCAAAACGACCTCTTGGTCATGTTTGGCATCTCCTGCTCCTGAGCGCGTTTCTACTTCGCTGTAGGCACTTGTCATAAAGGCAAGCATGGCACGACCAACTCCGTCTGAAGTTTCAATAATATGAGGGGTGTATTTTTCCTTTGTTTCTGGATCTAAATATTTTAAATCAACTCCGGAGAACTTTTCATGGCGAGATAAATCCCAGTCAGTTCGATAATGCACGCCGGCGAGTTCTTTGAATCCTCCAAAAGGTGAATCAAACTCAATGTCCCAGGCTCCTTTGGCATAATGAGCCATTTCATCACTGCCGTGCTCACGCCAACGGATAAAATCATCAGCTAGACCTAAATCCTTATACCATTTTTCCCTCTCTTCCTTCCAATAGTTGAGTGATTTTGTGGCCATGTCAGGATGAATGAAATATTGCATTTCCATTTGTTCAAATTCACGTGTTCTAAAGATGAAATTACCTGGAGTTATTTCATTTCTGAAAGCTTTACCAATTTGAGCAATACCAAAAGGAATTTTGGCCCTACTTGAATCAACAATATTTTTGTAATTAACATAAATTCCCTGACAGGTCTCCCCTCTTAGATAGGAATCTGAGGTTTCACCTTCAATCGCACCAATGTGTGTTTTCATGAGTAGATTAAAATTCCTTGGCTCAGTTAGTTCTCCTCCACATTCAGGACAAGCAATATCTGTGGTACTTTTTGCAGGTTTTTTTCTGTGCTCCAGGTCAGCACTAGCAGATGAGGCTTCAAGTAAATGGTCAGCTCTAAACCTGCGTTTGCATTTCTTGCAATCAACAAGTGGGTCGGTAAATGAATCAACGTGACCTGATGCTTCCCAAACTTTGGGGTGCATGATAATAGATGCATCTAGCCCGTAAATATCATTTCTTAACTGAACCATTGATTTCCACCACTCGCGCTTTATGTTTCCCGCTAACTCTGCCCCTAGAGGTCCGTAGTCATAGCATGAGCCAAAGCCACCATAAATTTCAGATGACTGAAAAACAAACCCTCTTCTTTTAGAGAGAGATTCAATTTTTTCCATTTTGGTTTGGGTAGAATTATTCACAAATTTTATTTATTAATTAATCCGCCAATAGCGCCAATTAAGGGCAATCTGATTGGCATGGACGAGGCGAGCTTACCAACTATTTGATCTTCTTTAATTATCTTTGACTCGGAATAGATGGCATCGCCTTTGACAATTACAGTACCAGAATCTTTTTCTGTAACTCGATTAATAGTCAACAGTTCGTTTTCGCCGTAGCCTGAAAGATAGACTATTATATCGCTTGGCATAATTGAAGCCTTGTCTATAATACCAGTGACTATAACTAGATCATTTTTTTTAAAACTTGGGTGCATGGAATCTTCACCAATTAGAACAAGTGGATAAGGAGTTTTCAGGGCGTATGAAAGGATTGGATGAAGTGTCCCACCAAGAATGGTAATAAAAAGAAGCAAGGATAGCCAGAACCAAAGTGAGCTTCTTTTTTTACGATTCTCAGGCATTTGAAGTTCACCAAAGTTAGCCTTATTATCCTCTTGATAGGCATTTCCAAATACTTGGAATGTATTATAGTCAGTTATTTTTTTGTCTTTTCGAGCATGGTTCATATATCTTATATTTTAGCTATATTTAGTGCTTTTGGCAAGGATACTATTCTGTGTTTTAGGAACGGACATTTTGCACTTTTTGTCTAAGGGCTTCATTAGGTGATAATCCTCCAAGAGCACAATGTTCTAAGTTATTGTAATCCATATTCCATAGTTTAAGTTTTCTTTTCAGCTCAGC
>Ga0233437_1000783_pt1 | contig 66475 bp, 64 predicted proteins | sample SI_122_August201_FD_182714 | JGI IMG/M metagenome (GOLD analysis project Ga0233437, IMG submission 182714) | Seawater microbial communities from Saanich Inlet, British Columbia, Canada - SI_122_August2016_200_MG | ecosystem: Environmental > Aquatic > Marine > Inlet | place: Canada: British...
AAACCGAAAATTTAACCAGGCTAGGAGTTTTTACACTGTCTTAACTATCAGTCTTTTTATTGGTCTTAGCATTGCTTTATTAAAATTTAATCCAATCAAGATGCTCTTCTATAGTCAAGTAGTCAATGGTTTAATTACTCCGATAATTTTAGTCTTAATAATCAAATTAGCTTCAAAAGAAGTCATCATGAAGCAATACACTATCTCTACTACACAAAAACTCTTAGGTTGGATAACCGTGATTATTATGACTTTAGCAGCCATCGCCGCTTTCGCTTAACCTTCCTAAACCTTCAAGGTCCGTCCTTGTAGACAAATATTCTATGAAAATAATACAAAAAAGCAAAGCTAAAAACATTGAAGATGTTTGTGGTGTTATTAGAGAACTTTATCAAAGTGAAAGTTTAGGGATTTCCATAGCCACGATATCCGGAAAATCTATTCCTCACAAGCACAAAAAAATGGAAGAAATATATTACGTAACCAAAGGGAATGGAAGTATCACCATCGGTCAAGAAACTACCAAAATTAAAGCCGGTGATTTAATCCCAATCCCTAAAAATAAATATCACTTCATTGAAACTAAACCAAAAGTAGCGATTGAATTGCTCGTGGCCACTAATCAAAAATTTGACCCAACAGATGTCATCAAATAACCTTCAAGGTCCGTCCCTGTAGGTGCAAAATCTTTATGGCTTCAGATCAAGAAAAAACACAGCTTACAAATTCATTAAAAACTACTGTAAAAATTTTAAATGAATGTGGTGCAAAATATCGAATCTTAGGTTCCACTCTAGTAGCTGCATATGTAAATCGAATTTTCCGCCGAATCGGTGATCTTGATTTGCTATTGGATAATAAAAGTAAGAAATGTGTGTTCCAAAAACTAGAAAAAGAGGGTTTCCAATTTACAAAACAACGATGGGGAGTACTCTCTTGGGATGAAGCATACAAAAAAGAACATCTAGGATTAAGTATTCTATTGATAGGGGATTTTTATCCTGATTATTTCAGTTACCGTTTTCTTGCATTTTTTGAGCTACGAATAACTAACGCTTACCTGAAATCAACCAAATATCAATTTTCTGGAGTTACTTTTAATGGCATACCAGTTTCATCAGTAATCTCTGGAATTAAACAATCATTTCTTAATCCAAAACGTAAAATTGATAATAAAGCTTTAGGTGAAGCCAAAAAAAAGGTTAAAGTGGTAACTCATAATCAGATTAACATTTTCTTTTTTGGGATAAAAATTCCTTATCTATATGATGTCTTCTCTTTTTTTTACAACATATACGGCGGTATACGAGTGATACTTGGGAAAAAATACGAAGCTTGGTAGGATTTTCATCCTTCAAGGTCCAACCCTGTAGGTCTAGTTCGACATATTTTGATGATATTTGATATAATAATCTCTTGAACTATGGATATTAAAGAACTAACCCAAAAAATCGTTACTGTCTCAGATACTTACGCCAAAGTCTGTAAGGTTAATCGCGACAACGACTGGTACGTCCTAAAGCTTCAAGAAGAGTTAGGTGAGCTTATTCAAAGTTATCTGTCTTTTACTAAACGTGGCCGATCTAGAGGTAAAACCGAAAAGATTATCAAAGAAAACTTTGCTGACGAGTTGGCTGACGTCATTGGCCATATTCTTTTAGCCGCCGACCACTTTGATATTGACATTGAGAAGGCATTAAAGCGAAAATGGTTTAAATATTTAAAGTAATTAAACAGGATCATATTGTTTATGATCATTAAAAATATCGTTCAGATCGGTAATCCAATCTTAAGTCAACAATCAGAGCCAGTAAAAGACATCAAATCAGCTAAAACCAAACAAGTAATCAAAAACTTAACCGATTTTCTTAGATACCACCAATTAATTGGCTTGGCTTCCTCTCAAATTGGCTCAAAAGATAAAATTTTCGTTACCGAAGTAAGAAAAACGCCTTACCGAAATCCTAATTCTATTGACAAACTTCGAATATACATAAATCCTCAAATTACTTGGATGTCTAAAAAGCAAATTATTATCTACGAAGGTTGCGGTAGTGTTGCTTATGCTAAGCTCTTTGGTCCAGTTAAAAGACCTGAAAAAATTACTATCAAAGCCTTAGACAAAAACGGCCTACCATTTACATTAAAAGCAAGTGGACTTTTAAGCCGTGTAATTCAGCATGAATATGATCATCTATTTGGAATCGAATTTACCGAAAAAATTACCGACTATCGTAAGATTATGAGCTCAGAAGAATATCAAAAGAGCCTTAATTCATCTGCTGAAAGCGCCTAATTACTCCAACCACTTTACCTTGAATCTTGACATTAGTAGCATAAATTGGTGACATAGTTGAGTTAGCTGGTTCTAGTCTTATTCTAGTTGCTTCCTTGAAAAATCTCTTAAGGGTAGCTAATCCATTTTCAAGTAGAGCTACCACAATATCACCATTTTTAGCTTGAAGCTCTTCTTCTATTACTACATAATCGCCATCAAGTATTCCCTCGTCTATCATCGAGTCGCCTTTAACCATTAAGACAAAAGATCTTTTCTTACCACTAATCATCGAGGGAGCTACGCTAAAACTAGCATTTGGATCTGTATAAGGCTCAATTGGCTTTCCAGCCGCTATAAAACCCAAAACCGGTAACTCCATACTAGAAGTCGTTCCGGTATATCGAGGATCAATTATCTCAAGACCTCTAACCGAACCATCGTATTTCTTGATAACTCCTTTGCGAACTAAAGTGGCTATATGCTCATGAACTGTAGCTAAAGATGATAAACTCATCGCATCTGCGATTTCTTGAAGAGTCGGGGAGTGTCCATTCGATTGAATATATTGATGAATAAAATCGACAATTTGTTTTTGTCTACGGTAAAGTGTTACAGGCATTTTAATCTCTTTCTCCCCACTGCTTACGCTATTTATTTGTATAAGCTTAGTATCATATTAGCCCTAATAAAACCCGCATGTCAATGAGCAGTTTGCTATAAATTTACAAAAACCCTACAATGACTTCATGCTAAGAAAGTTATTTCTTCTTATTTTTTCGGCTCTTCTATTGCATCTTTCAGCTACAAATTTACATGCTCAAACAGAATTTACCACCGACTACCATATTATCTACAAGGTTAATCAACAAGGCTCTACCCATGCCAAGTTTGACATCACTTTAACCAACAATTTATCTAACATTTACGCCAGTCAATTCAGCTTATCCATCGGTTCAACTAATCTATCCAACATCAAAACTTATCAAGAAAATGGCCAACTCGAGCCTGAGATAGCTGTTGGTAACAAAACTACCAACATAACCATTCCCTTTAAAGATAAAGCTTTGGGTAAAGACAAAACTCAAGTCTTTACTCTAGAATTTGATACTATTGATTTTTCAAATCAGCTCGGAAGTGTTTGGGAAATCTCAATTCCTAAACTTCAAAAATCTGACAACTTAAACTCTTACAATCTTGAACTATTTATCCCAAACTCTTTTGGTAATCCAGCTACCATCACTCCGAGTCCAATCAATAAAACAGTATCTGGCAACTCCACCATTTATCGGTTTCTTCAAGATGAATTATTTGAAAAGGGTATCTCGGCGACCTTTGGAGACACTCAACATTTTAACTTTGCTTTAAGCTACCACCTAACTAATCCAAACGTTTACTCTATTAAAACCGAAATAGCATTGCCTCCTGACACTCCATTCCAAACAGTCATCTACCAAGCTTTAGATCCTGTGCCAGTCGCGATTAATCTCGATGGCGATGGTAACTGGCTGGCCGAATACTTGTTAAGTCCCAAGCAGGATCTGCATATATTGGCCACTGGTTCGGCTCAGATCAATCTTAAGCCTGGGCAAAACTTTCCAGGCTTTAGCTTAGATGATCCCGATCTGTATCTACAATCTCAGCAATACTGGGAAGTTGATAATCCCAACATCCAGAAAATTGCCGACGAACTAAAAACGGCCAGTAAAATATACCAATACGTAGTTGATAACCTAATCTATGACTACGGTCGTTTATCCGAAACTAGTACACGCTTTGGGGCAGCCAACGCCTTGGCTAATCAAGATTCAGCTATGTGTATGGAGTTTACAGATTTGTTCATTGCCATAGCCAGAGCAGCCGGAATTCCAGCTCGAGCTGTAAATGGTTACGCCTACACCACTAACTCTAGTCTAAGGCCTTTAAGTCTAAAGCAAGATATTCTTCACGCTTGGCCTGAATACTACGACTATCAAAAGCAGTTATGGATTCCGATTGATCCAACTTGGAGTAATACCACTGGAGGTATTGATTTCTTTAACTCTACCGACTTAAATCACTTTGCATTCACTTTCTTAGGCCTCGATAGTCAATATCCTGTTCCTGCTGGTGCTTATAAAATTAACGGAGAGCAAGCCAAAGATGTTTTAATTGATTTCGGACTACCTACCACCATCAACCAAGCTACTAGCCTTAGTATCAATCTTCCTGACAACTCTATTGCTGGAGTTGATCTCAAAGGGCAATTAATCCTAACCAACACCGGCAATACTGCTTTATATAATCAATCTGTTAGCCTCAACACTGATTCCTTAAAACTTACAAAAGATTCATGGCAGATTGATGTCTTACCTCCTTTTGCCAAAAAAGTTATTGATTTTGAGTTTGAAGCTTCAAGCTGGACTGATAACTCAATTCACCATTTTAAAGCACAATCAGAACTATCTTCAGATACACATCAACTAACTCTTTCACCAGCCTATCGATATGCTCTAAACTCAAAATACTTCTATTTCACTTTGTTTGGTTTAGTGGCGCTGTTTGTTGGTTTGTTTAGTTATAGACTAGTCAAAAAACCCAATGTGATAAAATAATCTAATGAAGAATTATCTTAGATTTAGTCTTTTAAACTCCATTAGCCTATTTATTGTCTCAACCATTTTTTTAGGCTTAATCACCCCATCTAATCTCCTTGATCTTTTGTATTCAGGTGTTATTTTTACCATCATTAATATATTTGTAAAGCCAATCATCAAGCTCTTCTTACTGCCTATCAATCTAATTACTCTTGGTCTATTTCGATGGCTTAGTAATGTAATCGTTTTGGTAATACTTACCAATCTTGTCCCTGACTTAACTATTACCGCTTTTATTTCAGATCCAATCAACCAAGCTGGCTTTATTATTCCGAGCATCAACTTTAATTTTGCAACGTCTTTGATCTTAGCTTCGTTTCTGTTAAGCTTGGTTTTTAATCTACTAAACAAAATACTTACTAAATCCAAGGAGTAAAAAAATGATCATCATGATACTGCAAGTCCTAGTGGCCATAGGCTTGATTGTCGTTATTTTATTGCAAGCCAAAGGCACTGGCCTTGGTAGCACTTTTGGCGGTCAGTCACAAATGTACCACTCCAAAAGGGGAGTCGAAAGAGTTGTTTTCTATTTGACAATTATTCTGGCCATCCTTTTTGTGGTTCTCTCAATCTTAAACTTTAGACTATGATCTTAACCAGGCCTTTACGTAAGCCTTTCTGGATCTTAAGTTCTTTTGTCAAAAAACAAAAGAAAGTTATTTTAACTGCCGCCGGTTTGGGCTTCTTTATCTTTATCTTTACCCAAAGATTATTACCTCTAATCCCTAAGCCTAGCCCACAAATCAAAATAGGCTTAGTTGGCTCATACTCTTTGAATAGTCTACCAAGTTCTATTAGTCAAACTATCAGTCGTGGACTGACAAAAATTGATGGGTCAAATCAAGTGAAACCTGACATCGCTGAATCGTGGGAAATTTTAGAAGAGAACACCCTGCTCCGCTTTTACCTAAAACCTGATGTTCTCTGGAATGATGATACTTTGCTTGTCTCCTCTGATATTAAGTATGAAATTCCCAACGTAGAAATTCGTTATCCAAATCCCAAAGTAATAGAGTTCAAGTTAAAAGAGCCCTTCTCTCCCTTGTTGACCTTACTTGCCCAACCAATCTTCAAAGACAACTCAGTTTCAGCCGGAAGCTATACTATTAAAAAAGTTCAATATAAAGGCTCGTATCTTAAATCATTAGAACTGGTTGGCAAACAAGATAAACTTTCGTATCGCTTCTATCCTTCAAATCAAGCCGCTTGGCTTGGGTTTAAGCTAGGCGAGGTCGATCAACTCCGAAACTTAATCATCAATCCCTTAAGTGATAATTGGCAAAAAAAAGTTGATTTAATCGAGTCAGTTAATCAACAACAATATTTAGCTATTATTTTCAATAATAAAGATCCTCAACTCTCTGTTAAACCACTACGTCAAGCCTTGGCTTACGCCACCAAAAACAAATCTCCAAACAGCCAGAGTAGGGCACTTACGCCAATTAGCCCATTATCTTGGGCTTATAACTCACATGTAAAACCATATGAATACAATCAATCTCAAGCTAAGGATCTATACAATAAATTTGAAGAAGAAGCCAGTGTTAGTGGTAAGCTAAAAATCAGCCTGGGAACCAGTCAGTCATTCTTAGCTTTAGCTGAAACTATCGCCAACGACTGGAAAGAAGTTTTACCAGTTGAAGTTGAAGTTAAGATAATAAACACTATTGAAAATGACTATCAAGCTCTCTTAATTGCTCAAGAAATACCGCTTGATCCGGATCAACACGCTCTCTGGCACTCCACCCAAAACTCAAATATCTCACACTACTCTGATTTACAAATTGACAAACTACTAGAAGATGGACGAAAGGAAGCAAATCAAACCAAGAGATTAGAAATATACCGTGACTTCCAAAGATTTATCGTTGAAGACTCTCCAGCTATCTTTCTCTCTCATCCTACCACTTACACCATTAGTCGTAAGTAACCTTCAAGGTCCAACCTTGAAGGTCTTATAATCTATGTGAGCCGTATCCCGCGACTTAAGCGGGATGACACTCTGCTTATATTTGTGAGCCGTATCCCGCGACTTAAGCGGGATGACACTCTGCTTATATTTGTGAGCCGTACAGGACTTGAACCTGTGACACTCTGCTTAAGAGGCAGATGCTCTACCGACTGAGCTAACGGCCCATGCTCTAACATTCTGAATTATAACAAATCTGTCTATCTGTGCACCTGGAGAGACTCGAACTCCCAACCCCTTCGTCCGAAGCGAAGTGCTCTATCCGTTAAGCCACAGGTGCTTGTCTCTCTATTATACCAAACATCATGGCTACCTACTTAACCCTTTCGGGTTATGTTACACTTAAAGGTTATGGTTAATTTCAAACTAAAAAGTCAATTTAAACCCACCGGTGACCAACCTCAGGCTATAAACAAGCTAGTAAAAGGTCTTAAAAACTCCAAACCACATCAAACTCTTCTTGGGGTAACCGGTAGTGGTAAAACCTTTACCATGGCAAATGTCATTGCCAAAACTCAACTACCAACCCTTGTCATCTCTCACAACAAAACCTTAGCCGCTCAGCTCTACCAGGAGTTTAGGGATTTCTTCCCAAACAACGCCGTTTCTTACTTTGTTTCATACTACGACTACTACCAACCCGAAGCTTACATTCCTTCAAGCGACACTTATATCGAAAAAGAAACTAATGTAAATGATGAAATAGATCGCTTAAGATTATCAGCCACCACTCATCTCTTAACTCGCCCTGATGTCATCGTCATCGCTTCTGTTTCCTGTATCTATAACCTCGGTTCGCCCATAGAATACGGCCAATACATCTTAGAGTTAATCGAAGGTCAACTAATTGACAAGCATGACATCTTAGCCCGCTTAACTGACATGCAGTATCAAAGAAATGATTACCAGTTAACTAGGGGCACTTTTCAGCTAAAGGGAGATTTAATCCTAGTTTGGCCAGCTTACCAAGATTTTGCTCTTAAAATTGAGCTGTTAGATAACCAAATTGAAAACCTAAAACGAGTTAATCCAGTCTCATTAAATACCATAAAAGACGATCGTCCTACTAAGATTCCTAGAGAAGTTATCTATCCAGCTAAGCACTACCTAACCAATCCCTTGACTCAACCAGGGGCCGTCAAAGCCATCAAGAGTGATCTAGCTAAACGTATCAAAGCCTATAAAAATAAAGGTCGCATGGTTGAAGCTTTTAGAATTGAACAAAAAGTTAATCATGATCTGGAGATGATCCAAAACCTCGGTTACGTTAACGGAATCGAAAACTATTCGCGCTACTTTGATGGCCGTCAACCTGGTCAAGCACCCTATACCTTGCTTGATTACTTTAAACACAACTGTAAACTATTTAATCAAAAAAACTATCTAACCATCGTTGACGAGTCTCATATTACCATTCCTCAAATTGGCGGTATGTATCGTGGGGATCAATCTCGAAAGAAAACCTTAATAGATTTTGGTTTTAGGTTACCCTCAGCTATCGATAATCGACCATTAAAATTTGAGGAATTCTCTCGAAGATCCAAACTAAATATCTATACCTCGGCCACTCCTAATCAATACGAAGTTTCAAGATCAAACGGGGTGGTTGAACAGTTAGTTAGACCAACCGGCTTAGTCGATCCATTAATTACAATCAAAAAAACTGCTAACCAAATTCAAGACTTAAAAAAAGAAGCTATAAAAAGAAAGGTTCTAAAACAACGAACTCTAGTGACCACTTTAACCAAGAAAATGGCCGAAGCCTTAACCGATTACTTAAACAAAGATGCCGATAAAACCAAGCTCAAGGTTCAGTATCTCCATAGTGACATCGACACCTTAGACCGCTTGGACATTCTGCAGGACTTAAGAACCGGCAAGTATGATGTCTTAGTCGGGATCAATCTACTAAGAGAAGGCCTTGATCTTCCCGAAGTCAGTCTAGTCGCTATCTTAGATGCTGACAAACAAGGTTTCTTGAGATCGACCACTTCCTTAATCCAAACCATGGGCAGAGCTTCAAGGCACTTAAATGGTCAAGTCATTATGTATGCCGATAAAATCACCGACTCAATGAAATCCGCCATGAGTGAAGTTGATCGACGTAGAATTATTCAAACTAAATACAATCGAGCTCACGGAATTACTCCTAAAAGCATTGTTAAATCTATCAAAAAAAACTTAATCAAGAGACTTCCCAAAAAAACAATAACTAGCTCTATTGTTCAAATCTCAAAAGATGAAGCTGTCGATCTAAATAATATCAAACCAAGCTCTTTAACTCCATTGGATAAACAGAAAATTATTAAAGGTCTCAATCGAGAAATGAAGCAAGCCTCTAAAAGCATGAACTTTGAACTGGCCATTATCATTAGAGACACTATCGAAAAACTATCATGAACCAACTAATCATCAAGGGAGCCAGGCAACACAATCTCAAAAACATTGACCTGACTATTCCCAAAAACGAACTGGTTGTTTTTACCGGTCTCTCCGGTAGCGGTAAGTCATCTCTAGCTTTTGACACCATCTACGCTGAAGGCCAAAGGCGTTATGTCGAGTCTTTAAGCTCATATGCTCGACAATTTCTAGGTTTAATGTCCAAGCCAGAGTTAGATTCGATCGAAGGACTCTCACCGGCTATTGCCATAGACCAAAAAACAACCTCCCATAATCCACGATCAACGGTCGGTACTATTACCGAAATATATGACTACCTCCGCTTACTTTACGCTCGTATCGGTCGGCCACACTGTCCAAACTGCCACAAAGAGATCCAAAAACAATCACTAGATCAAATTGTCGACCAATCTTTAAAAATGATTCATCAAACTTTTGACACCAATCCATCTCGTTTTATGGTCTTAAGTCCAGTCGTTAGAGATAAAAAAGGAGAGTTCACCGATCTACTAAAAAACCTTAAGTCCAAAGGTGTTCAAAGAGTTCGTATTGATGGCCAAGTTATTAATCTAGACGAGTCTCATTTGCTCATCAAAACCAACCGGCACACCATCGACGCAGTCATCGAAAGATTCACCATTTCCAAAGAGCAACTAAAAGATTCAACTGAACTAAAATTACTCATCAAGAGACTAACTAGTTCTTTAGAAACTTCAATTAAGTTAAGTAGTGGTCTAGCCGTTTTATCGAAGATCAACGATCCATCCTTAAATTTCCCGGATAAACCCATTAAAATGAAAGATTATCTTTTTTCAGAAAATTTTGCTTGTGAGGACTGTAATCTAAATCTTCCAGAGATAGAACCGAGAATTTTTTCTTTTAACTCTCCTCACGGAGCTTGCCCTACCTGTACCGGTTTGGGAACTCTCTTAAAAATAGATCCCTTAAAGATTATTGCCCCTAACTTAACCATATCCGAAGGCGCTGTCATTCCTTTCGCTACTCAATTTTCTACCGAATCCTGGCATCAGCGAATACTAATGACCCTTTTTAAAGACCAGCCAGAAATTTTTAAAATCCCTTGGCTCAAGTTACCTAGTGATATACAAGATAAAGTCTTATATGGTAGCGATCAGGTTTTACATGTCACTGGAGAAAATAAACTCAACAAAATTACCGGATTTAAGACCAAATACGAAGGTGTTATTAATAATATGGAAAGACGCTTTGAAGCCACCAAGTCAGATTACATGAGAACAGAAATTAACAAATACATGACCAAAAAAATCTGTCCGGATTGCTTAGGCGCTAGATTAAAGCCAGAATCTCTCTCAGTTACTTTAGATAAACTTAACATAAATCAATTAACAGAACTGGCAATTAAAGACATCTACGACTTTATTCTAGAACTGACAAAATCAAACACCAGCTTAAATCAAACCGAACAACATATTGGTAAGTTAATCTTAAAAGAGATCAAAACTCGACTTAACTTCTTAATCTCAGTTGGCCTTGATTACTTAAGTCTATCTCGTCAAGCCGCCACTTTAGCCGGCGGTGAAGCTCAAAGAATTCGATTAGCCTCTCAAATCGGCACTGGTCTTACTGGCGTTCTATACATCCTAGACGAGCCCTCAATCGGCCTTCACCAAAAGGACAATCATCGCTTAATAAATACCTTAAAAAGACTAAAAGATATCGGTAACACCATTATCGTTGTTGAGCACGATCAGGAAATAATGCTTCAATCCGATTACATCGTTGACTTTGGTCCCTTAGCCGGAAAACATGGAGGTAAAATTGTCGCCCAGGGTACTCCAAAGCAAGTCATGGCCAACTCAAAATCCTTAACCGGAGCTTATTTAAGTGGTAAAAAATCAATCCACTGCTCCAAAAATATTCCATCCCGGGATGGAATGCATCTCGCTTTGACCGGTTGTACTCAACATAATCTAAAAAACATTGACGTTAAGTTTCCCTTAAATCAACTAGTGGTGATTACCGGTGTTTCAGGTTCAGGTAAATCAACCCTTATTCACGACACTCTATATCACGCCATTCGTCAGAAACTAGATCTGGCTCACTTAGGAGAGAAAAAGAACTACAAATCAATCGAAGGTTATGGTTCCATAACCAAAGTATCCTTAATTGACCAATCTCCAATCGGTCGAACCCCAAGGAGTAATCCGGCTACTTACACCAAAGTCTTCGATCATATTAGAGAGCTTTTCACTCAAACGCATGATGCTAAGACCAATGGCTATAAACCAGGTCGATTTAGCTTTAATGTCAAGGGTGGCAGATGTGAATCTTGCCAAGGAGAAGGTCAAGTAAAAATCGAGATGCAGTTTATGCCTGATGTCTACATCACTTGTGATGTTTGTCACGGAGCACGCTACAACAGTCAAACTCTCGAAGTTAAACTCAAAGACAAGAACATCGCAGATGTCTTAAGTCTGACAGTCGACGAAGCTATAACTTTTTTTCCAACCTACTCCCCATTACATCGTAAACTTAAAACCCTAAGTCAAGTTGGTTTAGGCTACATCGAGCTAGGCCAACCGGCTCCAACTCTGTCTGGTGGAGAAGCTCAAAGAATCAAACTATCAAAAGAGCTCTCGATTCAAAGTCCCGGTCATACTCTTTACTTGCTTGATGAACCAACCACCGGGCTACATTTCGAAGACTTAAAAAAACTACTAACCGTACTTAAAGACTTAGTCTCTCAAAACAATACCGTCATAGTTATCGAACATAATCTTGATATTATTAAAAACGCAGACTGGGTTATTGATCTTGGACCAGATGGGGGAGATCAGGGTGGGAAATTGATTGGTTCAGGCACTCCCAAGGATATCTCGAAACTTAAAAACTCTTACACTGGCCAATACTTAAAAAATTATGTCTAACCCAATTATTAAAATTCCATCCCGGGATGGAATCTATCCTCAAGATCCCGGGGTATATTGGTTTCTGGATCAAAAAGGCAAAGTTTTGTACGTTGGTAAAGCTAAAAATCTCAAAGCCAGAATTGGAAGTTACCGCAATGTTCCTCAAGATTCCACTAAAACCAAGCAAATGTTGTCTAAAGCCAAGAAAATAAAGTTTATAGTGACTGATTCAGAACTAGAAGCCCTAGTTCTAGAAGCCGAGTTAATCAAACTTTATCAACCCTTCTACAACCTTCGTCTAACAGACGATAAGTCACCTTTGTATATCTATATCTCTTCTACACCGTTTCCTCACGTTAAAACCGGACGTAAAGAGCAAATATCCAAGCTTAAGATAACTAAAAACAATCAGTTTGGCCCATATCCAACTGGTCTTAAATCCAAACAAATACTAAAATACTTGCGAAGTGTTTTCCCTTTTTGCAACGCTACCGAATCTCAAATCAAAAAACACCAAGCCTGCTTCTATTCTCATCTTAAACTTTGTCCGGGAGCTTGCCGAGGAGAAATTTCCAAAGCAGATTATCTAAAAAACATAAACAATCTCAAACTCTTCTTAAAAGGCAAAAAAAACTCTGTTATCATTTCCTTAAAAAAAACCTTAAGCATCGCTATTAAATCTAAGGATTTTGAATCTGCCATCATTTTAAGAGATCAAATTATCTCTCTGGAGTCTTTAGCTAACTCTCCACAAAAACCCGAACTCAGCCTTCCTTCTCTTGAACAAGACGAATCTCAAAACAAACTCGCTCAACTTCAAAAAATACTAAGATTACACACATCTTTACCAGTTAACTACCCCTTAAAACGAATCGAGGCCTATGATGTCTCAAACTTAGAAGGTAAGCAGGCTACCGCATCTATGGCTGTTTTTGTAGATGGCCAACCAAAACCCTCTGAATACCGACAATTTAAAATTAATAACTTAAAAACTCCCAATGATCCCGCTATGCTCAAAGAAGCTTTGTCACGCCGGGTCAAACATCAAGATTGGGCCACTCCAAGCTTAATCGTCATAGATGGGGGACTAACTCAACTTAAAGCGGCTCTTCAAGCGATTAAATGGCATATTCCCGTTGTTTCAATTTCTAAAAATCCTGATCGTCTAATCATTCCACCTACAAGGACGGATCAAGGTCAATATATCAAAATCATCCTTAAACCAAACCAAGCGGCCACCAAGCTTTTGTTATATCTAAGAGATGAATCCCATCGTTTTGCTCGAAACTACCACCTAAAACTCCGCTCCAAACTCCTAGAAGGTTCGGCTTAACTTCTCCATTAAAATCGCATAAAATCTCAAGTTATGGATAGTGGCCAATCTACCAGCTGTAGAATCTTTTATCTTAAACAGATGGTTCAAGTAAGCTCTTGAGTACTTAGTGCAAAGCAAGCAGTCACAAGCTGTACTGACCGGTTTTGTATCGTGATAGTATTTTTGTTTTTTAGGAGAAAAATACTTAAAAAATGGTTTAACTTCTAAATCAATCTCTTCAATCAACTCAGCCGTATAAACATAGAGTCTTCCATGCCTAGCGTCTCGTGTCGGTAAAACACAATCAAAAATATTAAAACCCATCTTGGCTAACCTAACCACTTCATCAGGTTTACCAATTCCTAGGCCATATAAAAAATGTCCTTTGGAAATATCTTTAACTATTTGCTCAGCCACTTCATAGTTAAATTTTCCATCTCCATCTATCGGCCAACCGCCATAACCATAGCCATCAAATCCAATCTTTAAAAGTCTCTCCGCACAATCTTGCCTTAAATCTAGATGATCTCCTCCTTGAATCACCGCCAATAAATACGGCGGATCCTTGATTTTGTCTTTAAGACAAATTTTCTCAAACTCATCTTTGCATCTTTTTGCCCATAAAATCGTTCTCTCCACTGTTTCTTTGGCTTGATTGTAACTCGCCTGTGGCATAGTAAAATCATCTAAAACCACAAGCATGTCCGGTTTTATTAGCATTTGGTATTGAATTGATTTTTCCGGTGTTAGCTTCACTCTTTTTTTCTTACTTAGATTAAAAAATACCCCTTCGTCAGTTACCTTACCGTCATATCTTTTACACAAACTCATCACCTGAAATCCTCCTGAATCAGAAATTACTCCACCTTTCCAATTCATAAATTTTCTGACACCACCAAATTTCTTAATCACTCTTTTCCCCAATTCTGTATACAAGTGATAAGTGTTTACTAATATTCCTAAAGTTTTAGTTTCTTCAATATCCTCAGTATCCAAAGATCTAATCACTGCTCTAGTCGCATCTGGAAAAAAAACAGGTAACTTTATCTCGCCATTTTTTGATTTAAAAGTCTTCATTTCTCTAGTATATCATTTACTATTAACTTTACAAATAGCTTGACAATTAATTGACAAATTTGTATACTAACAATATGTTCAAACCAAGCTATGATTTGTCAAAAACCCTTCTAAATCACTTAACTCAAATCGAACGACTTTATGGCCAACTTGAAGCCTTAAAGATACCTCAAAAACTTGAGCTAAACCTAGAGAGAGACAATCTTATTCAATCGGCCTACGTCTCAAACTCCATCGAAGGCAATCCTTTGTCCCATCGTGAAGTTACCAATCTACTTCTTAGTGATCGGGTGGCCGTTAATCGAGATGAAAAAGAAGTCACTAACTACTTTTCTATCTTAAAATCAATGCCTGATTTTAAGGCTAAATCTATTGATATTACTTTAATGAATTTATTTCACAAAAATCTATTAACCGGAGTCGAAAACAAAATTGCAGGTCAAATTAGAGATAAGCGAGTTGTAGTCGGCAAGTACCTATCCAAAGAAAGATCAATCTCTTCTCTTGAAGTCAAACACGAACCGCCTCACCACACTCCAGCTAGAATTACTCACACTCTAGACGAACTATTCAATTGGTTGGTAACCGAAAAAGAAATACCAGTCGTCGTTAAGGTGGGTATTTTTCATCATCATTTTGTTTTTATCCATCCATATATCGATGGTAACGGTCGAGTCTGCCGCCTCCTATCTGCTCTCCTCTTTCTTCAAAACAACTACCAAATCAACAAGTACTTTGTTCTTGATGACTACTACGATATCGATCGCTATCTTTACTCCGACAAACTTCATACTGCCGATAAAGGTGATAAAACCGAGTGGTTGGAATACTTTGCCGAAGGTGTCAACTTCTCTCTCCAAGCCGCTCTCTCAAGGGTCGAGGATACTCTCTATAAACTAAAAATAGAAGATCGGCCAACTAAGAAAGAAAAGCAAGTCTTAGAAATGATCGAAAAACAACCAGAAATTATCTCCCATGATGTGGTTCTGAAACTAAAAATATCAAGACAACAAGCACACAACCTCTTAAGCTCATTGGTTTCCAAGGGCTTTCTAGAAAAACTTGGCAAGACTAAAAACAGCTTTTATCGCTTAAAATAGGTAACTTGTGCTATAATAACTTATAGTTTTTAATTAATAATAAGCAGATTTGGTTTAAGCACGCATCTTCAAATAGATTGCTTCTTGTCTTTTACCCCTATAGCTGTTTAAAGAAAGAAGTAATTATGTCTAACTACAGACGAGTCTTTAATGGAAGACCTAAAAGAACCAGTAATCAAAGATCTTTTTCTCAATACCGTCCTCAAAGACGGCGTACCCCCAGATCTTTTGATCCATTTTATTTAATCAAGCAAGGTAAGACCGAGTCAGTTCAAGAGAAAATTGTTATTGAAAACTCATTTGCTGACTTTAAAGTTGACCCAGTACTTAAGAAAAACATACAAACCAAAGGTTATCTTATTCCCACTCCTATTCAAGACAAAACCATCCCTCCAATTCTTAAAGGTTTAGATGTCGTCGGTGTAGCTAACACCGGAACCGGTAAAACTGCCGCTTTCTTAATTCCTTTAATTGATAAGGTTTTAAAAAACAACAAAGAAAGAGTTCTGATAATTACTCCCACTAGAGAGTTAGCTGCTCAAATTGAGTCAGAGTTCTTGAGTCTTTCAAGAGGTCTTAATCTTTTCTCGGCTCTGTGTATTGGTGGTGTCTCCTTAAATGGCCAAACAAAACGACTTAGACAATCGCCTCATTTTGTAATTGGTACTCCTGGTAGGCTCAAAGACCTAGAAGAAAGACGATTGTTATGGCTTAATGCTTTTTCGACTATCGTTTTGGATGAAGTCGATCGGATGCTCGACATGGGCTTTATTCATGATGTTCAACATTTAGTTTCACTCTTATCAGAAGAACGTCAGTCACTATTTTTCTCAGCTACCATTGAAGGCAAGGTACAAACTGTTATGTCACGATTTCTAAAAAATCCCACTATTGTCTCTGTCAAGACAGGTACAGTTACCGACAATGTAGAACAAGAAATTGTCAGATTTTCTGGCAAAAACAAAATCGATGTCTTGCACGATCTTTTAATCCAAAAAGGTTTTGATCGTGTCTTGGTCTTTGGTCGAACCAAATGGAGCATGGAAAAACTTTCAAAAACCTTAATCGATCGTGGTTTTAGAGCTACATCTATTCACGGTAATAAATCTCAAAATCAACGACAACGAGCTTTAAGACAGTTTAAGGCAGGGGAAGTTAATATCTTGCTAGCTACCGATGTGGCTCAAAGAGGCTTGGACATTGATAGCGTCAGCCATGTCATCAATTTTGATCTACCCGAAACCCAGGAAGACTATATTCACCGAATCGGTCGAACCGGTCGAGCTGACAAAAAGGGTTTTGCTATTACCTTAATGGCTTAAATTTTATTTATGAAATATATACCAAAAAAACCAAAATCAATTCTTTTGACAGAAGAAAAATATCAGCAATCTAAGGACGAAAAGCTTAAGCTGATCAAAGAACGAAAAGAAATCCTAGTTCGTCTTCAAACTGCTCGTGAAATGGGAGATTTATCTGAAAACGGTGCTTACACAGCTGCTAAATCAGAGTTAAGAGATACCGACAGAAAACTTCGTACGCTTGAGAGATTGCTAAGATATGGAGTAGTTACTAAAGCCAAACAAGACGGTAAAATCGAGTTTGATTCTAAAGTTGTTCTTGATAATGGCACCAAAAAAACAAGTTATCATATGGTTAGTGGCTTTGAGTCAGATCCCTTAAAGGGCAAACTCTCTGTCTTTAGTCCATTGGGTAGAGCTTTAATAGGTAAATCTGCAAACCAAAAAGTGATTATCTCCGCTCCAGTAGGCGAGATAACCTACACTATTGTGTCTGTTAACTAACCATTACTCAAGTTTATATATTATACAAAGTAATGTGAGCTAAATTAACTCCATGATGTGCGGCTCTCTCAACATGGTGAGCGATAAACTCAAATCGCTTGATATTTTCTTTAGCGCCACTAGTTTTTTCCTTAAGCAATTTCTCTTTATAGATTGATACAGTGTTAGCATCACTGATTACTTTTTCAGCCAACTTTAGCTGATGCTTAGTATAGCTCTTTAAGGCTTGTTTATAATTCTGATTACTTATTTTAATTAAATGTCTTAGCTGTTTTCTTTGGATTAAACTTAACTCTTTGAAGTTTTTTGGTAAATAATTAAGTGTCTTTTTTATATGATCTGCTGTTCTTTCAATGTCGGTCAAACCATGGTTAAGTCGACTCAAGTGATAGCTGGCTTCATCACTTAGTTCTTTTTGAGCAACTAAGTTTAAATATTTTGAAATTTTGTCATAAAGATGGTCAACTAAATTTTCTTTTTTTAACATAGCGTCTATTAAATCCGGATCAGCCTTTTTTAAATACATACTTAAATGATCAAACATTTCAATAGTTATCTTCCCCATTCGATTAACTTCTTTGCTAGCATGATTTATTGCTACCTGAGGAATACTTAAAAGATTGTTATCTAGATACTTAGTTCCGTTTTTAAGCTTTATCACTTTACCTGGAATAATCTTTTTGGATAATGCCACAATCAAATTTACAAAAAACAAAAAAACAATCGAACTTCCGACATTATAAATTGTGTGCGCATTAGCTATTTGATGAGCCAGATTTGAAGAAGTTAAAGTAACTAAGTTTGAAAAAACTCCTAAAAATGGATAGATTATTACCACTCCCAGAACATTTATCAAAGCTTGGGCTATAGCAATTCTTTTTGAAGTTAAACCCATACCAGCTACTGCTATCAATTCCAAAAAAGTTGTGCCAATGTTGGCTCCAAGTATTAAAGATATTCCAGCCGAGAGTGGTATTGAGTTAGTGACACCTAAAGCCACTACTAAACTAGTGGTGGCCGAGCTACTTGAAGTTATTCCTGTAAACAAAGCTCCGATTAAAATTCCTAACAAAGGGATTTGTCCAAACTTCTTAAAAAAACTTACCGCCGTCGGTGAATTTTGAATTGGTTCAGCTCCATGTTTCAATAATTCCATACCCATCAAGAGCAAACCAAAACTAAAAATTACTTTGCCAATAGAGGCTTTTTTAGAGTCTTTAAATCTTGACAAACAAAAACCTAAAATTAATAAAGGAAAGTACATTAATTCCAGTTTAAATGTGACCAACTGAGCTGTAATTGTTGTCCCGATTTCTGCTCCGAGTAATACTCCCATACCCTGCTTAAGCGATAGGGTGCCAATATTAACCAATCCAATCAATGTTAATACCGTTATCGAAGAGCTTTGAGTTAAAAATGTTACTAAAGAGCCTACAATCATACCTTTATAGGGCTTGTTGGTCATCTTTTGAAGGATTGTCTCGATTCTAGGACCGATTACGTTTTGTAAATGGGTCCCCAGCATATTCATAGCAAACAGGAAAACAGCCAAACCACCCAAGGTATTCATCAGTACACTTTGAACTTCGTTAAAAATCACCATTAGCTTAAATTTATAATCTAATTTTATGATATAATCAACTATCGGATATGAAAGAAAGAACAGAGAAGGTATGACTGCTAAATTAAAACTTAAGGTCGGGGATCTAGTTGTTCGCTTTGGCAAAATCTTAAAGGTTTTTCAAGTAAAGCAAGACACCGTTAATCTGAAACCATTTTTTGATTTTAAAGGCAATAATGGTTTAACGTATTCTCTGAACAAAAAAAATCTTGATGATGGAAATATTAGGCTCTTAGTTTCAAAAGATAAAATAAAAACTCTCCTAAACCAAATCATCAATAAAGCTACTCTCGAAACTGACTCGCCAGTCTTTGACGCTAAAACCGCTCTTTGCCAAAACAAATTTGAAGAAACACTTTGGGTCATCAAAAATCTTTGGCTTGAAAAAAAGGAAAAACTAAACACTCTTTCAGGTGGCAAACTATCAATCTTTAAAAGAGCTATAAACCAAGCTTCCGAAGAAATCGCCGCTTCAAATAATATCACTCCGGAAAAAGCCGAACTCTTAATCATGAAGGGTTTAAAATAACCAAACTCGTTTATTTCTAAGAAATCAATTTAAATACCAAGAAACCGGTTACCCCAGACAAAACTGTTCCCCATATAATGTCGACAACTGTCATCTTTAGAGACCATTGATTTAAGACCGCCAAGTTTGTTAATTCATAAGTCGCGTAACTGACTAGACCCAATAATAGGGAACTAATAACCACTTTTTTAATATCTCCAGTCTTGATGGCCGGATATATAGCCAAATATAACAAGCCAAAACTATATAACACGTAAAACAACAAAGCTGGAGCTAACATAAATTTTTCCCTTAGTAAGTGACCCATCTCTTTTTGAATCATCCCCTTAGCGATCACCCCAAGCCAAATAAAATCTATTCCGGTAAAAATAACTAAGGTTATTAAAACATCTTTAACCAAGTTCATCGGTTCAGGCTCCAAATAGTGTAGTTCAAGAAACTGGCAAAGCTTACCCATAAAATATATGGTAGTAATAGCCATAATGTTACTGGCCTTATCTTATAAAACAAAACAGTAGTTAAGATAATTGTAGACAGTAAAATCAAAATCTCCACTAAAGCCAAGCCAGGATTTTTCATACCAAAAAACAAGATTGACCAAAGAGTGTTTAAAAGTAATTGAACCCCATACACAATTAAGGCTGTTTTAACAACTTGCCCCAAATCCCGTTTCTGCCACACCAAGTAGGCCGCTATACCCATTAGAGTGTATAAACTAACCCAAACAGGTCCAAATAACCACCCTGGTGGGTTCCAGCTTGGTCTATTTATTGTCTGATACCAACCGGCCACACTTGGCATTGTAAACATTGATCCGACTATTCCAGCTACCTGTGCAATTAAAACTGACACTATCCACATACATTCATAATATCAAATAATAATCATCACAATCAATAGTCTTTTGCTGAAAATTCTACATAATCGTATAATCAATTCATGTCTTTAAAGAACATCAAACTACTATCAATATTTAATTTATCTATTGGCTTTAACCCATTTTGGCCATTGGCTATCATTTACTTTGCTAAAGTTTCAGGTTCATATACTCTAGGCACCAGTATTTTTGGTATTATCATGCTTGCTTCCGCCTTCTTAGAGCTACCTACAGGAGTTCTATCTGATCGAATTGGCCGCAAAAAAACCATCGTCCTCGGATCCTGGGCTCGTCTTTTGGCTTACCTCTTTTATGCTATCGGTTTATCCTATTGGTTTCTAGTCATCGGTGCAGTTCTCGAGGGTTTATCTCGATCTTTTTACAGTGGTAATAACGACGCCTTACTTTACGACAGTTTAAGCGAAAATAAATTAAAGCATCAATATCAAGAACACCAAGGTAAAGTCAGTTCAACCGAACAGTTCGCTATGGGAGTTTCTGCTATTATTGGAAGTTTAATCGCTAGCTATTCTTTTAAATATCTAGTTTGGATATCTTTATTACCTCAAATTGCCATTCTTATTATCAGTTATATGTTTATTGAACCGCAAATTACTAAAAAAATTAGTAGCAATATTTACCAGCATCTCTCATCAGCTCTTAAGCTATTTATTCACAACCAAAAGCTGTGCTTACTAAGTTTAGCCTCAATCATCAGCTTCTCAATCAGTGAGCTAAAATGGCAGTTTGGTTCGGCTTTTGTGGTTACCGTTTGGCCTATCTGGGCTATTGGTATCTCAAAACTACTCCCCAGCTTTGGTTCTTCTATAAGTTTTTTCTATAGCGGTAAACTAATTAAAAAATTCAAAGAAATCAATATTCTTCTATTTAGTAGTATTTATGGAAAAATAATTAGTTTCATCGCTTACGGTTTTCCGTCTATTTTTTCACCACTCTTACTAGCTACCCCATCAGTTTTACACGGAGTTTCGTCAGTTTCTAAATCAACTCTAATGCAACATCAATTCACCGATGAGCAAAGAGCCACCATGAGTTCCTTAAACTCTTTAGGAGGAAGTTTAGGTTTTGCTATTATGAGTCTTTTCTTGGGGGGACTAGCTGATTCCTATGGTCCAGCCAAAGCTTTGATTGTTCTAACTCTTGTCAGTTTACCTACAGTTTATATTTACTGGTTGCTATTTAAAAGCTCAGACTTAAAAACTAACTAGTAAATTCTCTAATTAAACTTTGATTACTCGTTTCTTTCCTAAAACTTCAACCTTATCATCAACAACGGTGATAACCTCACCATTCTTCAATAAATACAGTTCGCCTTTTTTCCAATGCTTCTTAATCTCACTTAAATCCTTTTCTTCATAATGTGGATAGATCTCAAAATCTGTATATCCTAAGCCTGGCAACAAACTAGCTCCAGGTTCTGGTTCTCCTAAATACCACTCTGAAACTTTTTGATTTTTTGAACAAATCATACATCCAGCACTTGAGCCAACATAAATAGTTCCTTTACTTAATATTTCTGGTAGCACTTTATCCAACTGAACTCTCCTTATCCAGTAAAGCAAGTAGCCTGCTAGTCCACCAGCCATCCATAATACCTCAGCTTTACTAATTTTTTTTATCACATCTGTTTTATAGTAATCTTCAAGCTCGACCACATCTAAGTCAAATCCTAGGGACTTCGCTATTTTTATTGAACCTCCAGTTTTCCAAGAACCATAAAATTCACCATTTGCTGCAGTTGGAATATATACAACTCTCTTGCCTTTAAATCCATCAACAAACTTTTCTAATTTTTTAATACTTTCTGGGTGCTTTGCCTCTGAAGCCAAAAACAATTTCATAACATTATTATACACAAACAAGTCTGAATAGAGATAAGAAAAATCAACTTAATGTATAATTAGCTAATGAAGTTAGTTAGTAAATCAATCTCTAATCAAGAAATAAACATGTTGGCCAAACAAAGGTTTGGTAATCTTGTAAAAGCAGTTGTCGATCTTGATAAAAATATTATGGCCATCGATGCTGACCTTCATGCCGATCAAGAATCTTTTTTAATCCAATCAGGCTCTAAACAAAAAAATCTTTGGGGAATCAACCTATATCCGGAAAAATTCGGTTCCATTGACTTTATTGAGTTCGATTCTATGATTAATCTCCGCCCTTCTCAAAACAACCTAAGTCGAAACATTGAAAACAAAAAAATCCGGCTGGAAATAAATAAAATTGTTGCCAAGCTAATCACAAAATGAAATCAATGCATCAGAATCTCAAAGAGGGGAACTGGAACAAATTAAGCCTCATTGAACAAATGGCCAATATTGGCAGTGAAATCTCCAGAACTATTAACTGGAAAGCCAAAAACAAAAAAGACGCTCAATTATCATTTTACCGAGCTCTGGAACTATTTGAACTAACTCTCGATGACCCTAAACATATAAACAGACTCAAAGAAATCAGTCGAACTAAAGAAATGCTGATCGATTGGTACTTAGGCAATCAATTGTATCAATCAACCGACGAATCCTGGCAAAAATATTTTCTTCAATTTAATCTAGCCGCCAGAATCAACTTATAAAAAATCTTTTATTCTTACAAAATCTACTATTCCTTCACCAATCTTCTTAAGATTATCTGGATAACTCCCAGTATCGATAACTACCGCCGTGATACTATCAATACCAATTCCATATTTTACTTTACTTTCTTTCATTTCTTCTCTTAGCGCTTCTTGTCTATTTCTTTCAGAGTAGTGAGGCTCAATGATTGTATCCTTAAGTATTCCTAAACCTTTAACAGTCATGCCTTTGTTATTTTTTTGAGTTATACGAAATTCAGCACAAACCATTGAACCTGATGATTCTCCAATAATATACTCAGCTTTCTCAGTTAAATGATGTAACTGTGAATTGCTAATTATCTTTTCATAAATATTATCGCGTTGTGGTCCTCCGTTGATAAAGATGGTTGGGCTGTCAGCTTTATCTAAATCTTCTTTGGCTCTAGCATCTAACAACTCAATTCCATTTAAATTAAGATCTCTTTTTACCCATCCTTCACCCCATACATCTTCTTCACCCTTAGGCACTTCAACTCGAGCATAAGGAATATGAAGAAGTTGTTTTGGTTTAATTTCAGCTAAAACAGTGTTTATCTGTTTCTTTAGAGTTGAAGCTTGACCTTGATCTGTTTCAGCTCCACCAAATAAAAATAATTTCATAAGTTCAATCTACCTCAAATCTTAACTATTTTACTGCCAATATTATTTGAGCTATTGCTAGTATTACCTGTGCTGTAGCCAATAAAAGCATCATTTTTTCTAGTCTCTCGGCCTTATCATTAAAGTCTTTTATTGTGTTAGTTAATCGATTAAAGATTTCTGCATGCGCGGCTTAAGTATATTGTTTTTTTGTATTGCTTAGCAATGAAGATACAATTTGGTCTGTTGACTGATTTGTTGGATTTTTCATACTCATACATCTTAATTATACTAAAAATTACTGTTCAAAATTTGGATACTTAATCTTTGAATGCTTGATTACTCCTCTTAGATTATACATCGAACATAAAAACTGCTGCCAAAATGGCAAATCAACTTTAAAAAAAGCAAAGCTATTAGATAGTAACGAAGAAATATATTGTCTATTTAATTCCTCAAACCTCGAATTAGGCAATAATTGCTGACGAACTATCTCACTTCTTTCTTCAAAATCATCAGTTGCATGCAAAATATCTAACTCATCTTGAGTTAAGGGAAAATGCAATAATCCTTCGCTTAAATCATCTCCAAAATCCCTCAATGAGGCTATCATTAACCAATCTGTCATCAATTCCTCAAACATCTTATCATCTAAATTAATATCTTTACCATTAACTATGATTGATGTCATTCGTATGGCTGAGTTCAACAACATTGTTGCGTAAGTAGCTACCTCATCAGAATTTCTCCCGTCTAGATTTGAATTCAATACATCAAACTCACAAGTATCTAAAATTCCAAATAATAAGTCTCTTACAATTAAGTCATACTCTTCAGATAAGGAATTCCAAGGAAGGTTTAGCATTGAAGCTTCATGTAAATCTAAAGTTTCGTCATTTAAACTATCACCGGATAAAATGTTTTTCCGTCTGTTAATAAAAGAAATTCTTAGATCTTGTGAAGTCTCCTTATCATCTACAATATTGTCAACCCATCGTAAATATTTATATAATTCAATTCCTAATTCTCCTTTTTCCCCACAATAATTTAAAAAAATTCCTAACAATTTTGCAGAAGTATATTTTTCATTTGGTAAACTTCCATTAAATTTACCTGTTTCTGCCTTACTCATTCTCGAATATTAACACAAGGATAGTAAATATACAATATTATAGGCCGATATGTAAAAAAGAAAATGCCAACCATAGTTTGGATGGACGCTTAAAATTTTATAAACGATCTATATATTTGAGTGTATATTATATAATTATAGCTATCTGAAAAAGTCTTTCATTAAAACTAGAAAGCTAGGAATATCCAAAATTAGCCAAAACTCAATCTCTACATCTCCTGAATGGAAAGCATTAACATCATATTACCAAAAAATTAGTCCTATACCTTTAAAAGAGTTTCTTTCAAAGAAAAATTCAAAACGAAATGAATTATTCCAACTCGAAGCAGCTGATTGGTCTTTTGATTTCACTCGACAATCTTTAGACGCTTCCGGATTATCTTTGTTACTAAAACTAGCAACTAAAGTAAATTTGAATCAACAAATAAAAGAAATGTTTAACGGTAGTCATGTAAATACAACCGAAGATCGACCTGCTCTCCATACTGCCTTAAGATCTTCTCCAGAAACTAGCGTTTTAGTTAACAATCATGATGTTATTCCGGAAGTTTATAAAGTATTGCAAAAAATGACTACTTTTACTTATGACGTTTATTCTGGAAAACATAGAGGATCTACAGGTAAAAAAATTCGTCATATTGTATCCATTGGAATAGGAGGGTCTAATTTAGGTCCTGAAATGGTTTGTAAAGCCTTAGAGTCTGATAATATAAACAAACTAGATGTGCGTTTTGTTTCGAACGTTGATCCTTATGACCTTGAAAATACTCTTAAAGATCTAAAGCCCGAAGAAACATTATTTATTATTGTATCTAAATCATTCAAAACTCCAGAGACATTGAAAAATGCTAAATCTGCCAGAAAATGGTTAACTAATAAATTAAGCAAAAATGGTATTAGTAAACATTTTGTAGCCGTTTCGGCAAATACAGAAGAAGTGAAAAAATTTGGGATTGATCCCACCAACATGTTTAAAATATGGGATTGGATTGGAGGCAGATATTCCGTATCTAGCGCTGTTGGACTACCAATCATGCTAACAATTGGTCCAAAAAGATTTAAAGAAATGTTGTCTGGCTTTCTAGAAATGGATAAGCATTATCAAACAACCTCTTTAAATAAAAATGTTCCGGTAATCATGGCATTAATTAATATATGGAATACTAATTTCTTAAAAATGAAAACGCATGGTGTAATTTCTTACGATGAGCGCTTATCCTTATTTAGTTTCCATCTGCAACAACTAATCATGGAAAGTTTAGGCAAAGGAGTTACGCATGATGGTACTCCGATAAAAGATTATATTCCTTGTTCAATCTACTACCCCGGAGTTGGCACTAATGCTCAACACTCATTTTTCGAACTTTTACATCAAGGGGCAGGCATCAGATCTCCAATTGATTTTATTGCAACTATAGATCCTTCAAACCCAGATAACAAAGATCTTCATAAAACTCTCATTTTAAATATGATTGCTCAAGCAGATGTTATGGCAATTGGAATATCAGAAGATGAGCTCAAAAAGACTAACACTCCTGAAGACTTAGCTCCTCATAAAGTACTACCTGGGAACAAACCTTCAAGTCTAATTTTTACTAAAAAACTTAGTCCAAAAACCTTAGGAGAACTTATTGCCCTATTTGAACATATAGTTCATGCTCAAGCTACAATTCTAAACATCAATCCATTTGATCAAATGGGAGTAGAACAAGGCAAAATAATTACTAGCAAATACGAAAAATTATTTAAAGAAAAATTAACGCTTTCAAGTCTAAAATCGTTTCTTAACCGAGAAAAGTAAAGAAGAGATAAATGGCTACAAACAATTATTTCTATTGGGGGAGAAGTGAGCTTAGTTATTGTTGTATTTAAACGAATTAATTTTTTCAACAAAAATCAGAATAATTTAGAGATCAAATCTAAACATTTCTGCCAAAATTTCACTTCCAGGATTTACTGGCACTTCTCTTAAAGGGGCTTTACACAATTCAACAGTTTTACCAGTCAAATTCTGATACTCTAAAACTAGTTCTAATTCTGTTAAACTACAAATTTCTAAACAAACAGCTTCCGCAATTTCAAGAGGACTTTCACTTACTAACCCAAAATTCCTAATTCTATTTTCAAATACTACTTTAATTATTTCTGGAACTTGATGAAAAAAATCATTAATTAAATGATGAGCATAAAACTCATTGAGTAATACCTCTTTTAAAACTATAAGTTCTGAATTTACAGGTTCTACCATTAAAAAACTCCCATTTAAAACAGTTCCATTACTTAGTTTAGGAACTTTTTGGTCAATATTTTTTGGTTTAAACACAATCGAGTCAATTAAAACATTGCTTAGCTTATCTGTAATCAACCACAAATTCCAAGTTGAACTATATTTCTCTCCATGCCTATATATAGGTAATTCTTCTGCCAATTTCACTGCTTCCTGTACAATACCTAAATTTTCAATCCCTTCTTGATTAAAATCTAAATAACCTAATCTCACTCCTTCCTCAAGATCCACAGTTGTCCAAGAAATATCATCTGCCCAATCATGAACAATTTTAGCTACTTGTACCTCCTCATCTCTTTTTGCCTCAAGCAATAAAACTGTTAAATCACTTCTTCCTTGTCTTCTCGCTTCTTCTGGTGCAAAATCACCATGATTAAAATCACCTCCATATCCATTTAAAATCTCATTTAAAACACTTTCTCCTTTATGACCAAACGGTGGATGTCCAACATCATGAAGAATACAAGCATCTGAAACTGCTAAAGCATGTTCAACATTTTCAGCTGTATATAACTGCAAGTTTAAACAAATCGCTTCACCAATTGTAACTACATGAGCTGAATGTTTAGCTCTCTGTGTAACTATCAAACCTTCCGAAACATCGTTTGGAATAACTTGAGTTCTTTCCCTCATTAAAGAGGGTAATCGTGCTCTTGGAAAATAATGTTCACTCATATTTAAGCTATAACGGCAAATTATATAATAATTATAGAATTACTTAGGAGGAAGTCATTTATTTTATGAAATTGGTTCGATTATAATCCCATCAATCTATAAATTACTAAAATCATATTTAAGGTGGTACAACAACCCAATGAAATATTTTGGGTGAGCTAGTGAATGACGTTCGAACCTGTTTCACATACAAAAGACTATCTTTTGCTATAATTCATTAATGAGTCAAATCAAAAAACTAAATCGTAATTCATTTAACGAAAAGCTTATTCATCGATATTTATTTGAACGTTATTATTTTGGCAATAAATCTCTAAGAAACTCACTTCTTCCCAAAACCTATCATAAATTAGAAATAAAACTAATTGCTCCAGAAGTTAACAGCTCAACATCTAACTATCGAGCAGACTTATCTATTTATTTCAAACAAAATCCAAAAAAAATTCCCGTAGAAGTTAAGTGGTCATTTTCAGAACTAACTAAGCAAAATCAAATTCAATATTTAGAAAAAAACAATGGATTCGTTGTCTCTTTTGATAAAAATAAAAATAGTAAACTAACAATTCCACAAATCAGTATAAACTATGAAGATTTCTTCCAATGGGTTTCACTTAATGTTAGCAATCTTACAAGAGAAAGTTTATCCTACAGAGCTAACATAGACGAGATTAACGCCAATACTCAATATTGGCTAGTATTCTTAAGAGGCACCGCTCATCCTAATTTCCAGCGAATGCTATCGCAATCATCAAATTCACCTTTTTGGGCTTACGAGCAAAACAAAACAGCTCTTAAAAATATTTTTGACGTACAAAAAAACGACTTATGTATTTATATTCTAGGAAAAGCTAATGAAGGTATGGGAGTTTCAGATAATCCGAATCTTCCCTTAGAGATTAACTCTTATTACACAACAAAAATCAAAGAGCCATACTACATGGTTTTAAAGGGTAAAAAGGGCACTTTCTTTGAAAAGGGAGATATACCAATCAATAAAAGACGATGGCCTCATTTTGTAGATTTTTACATAACATCTAAATTTGAAAAGAAAATAATTTTAAATAAAAGGGGGGAGTTCTCAAAATGCTTCGCAGAATCATACAACTATGGCCACGGAACTCCAGTTTCATTAACTAGAAGACAGTGGGACTCTTTACAAGACTTACTAAGATCTACTAAATAATTTGATACAGAAATTTAAACACATAAAGCGTGAATTAGTGGACAACGTTAGAACCACTTTTACGGGTGAAAAGTTTTTATTTAGTATATAATAAAAAAATAGAATGAAAGATTCACATAAATCTATCGGTTTAAGAAAAGTTGTTTTGTTTATCCTTTTTGGTTTAATTGTTCTTGGAGTTTGTTATAAATGTTTAGAATGGAGAACTTTCAAAACTCTAGCTTTCTATCAACAGACCTTTGATAAAAAAGAGTTGGAGACGATAATTGAATCAAATAAGAACGGTAAAGAAACGCTTGATTTATTTGTGAAGATTTTTTTTAGTGAAACAGAGATAAAGGAAGAAGAGCAATTGGATAATTTCAATAAACTAGATGGGAAATTTGCAATTTATATGGATAATACAAAACATTACTTAGGGATTTTAAAGAGTAATAGGGATAGTTATGAGAAGCTAAGGAAACAAGTTAAGTTGATGGGTGGGAAACGTGGTGAATTGGGTAGAAAAATACTAAATAATCAGATTGATTATTATGGCCAAGAGATTGAGGCGGGAGAGGAAGGATTAGTATCGGATGAGTTGCTTAAAAGTCTTATGGTGGCACTAAAAGATATGTATACCCTGTTAAATTATGAGGATAATGTTGGTGGTGTAAATGAAAAATATTCAACTTATTTTTCAGATATTGCTAGTTTGGAAAAGTATTCTGAAAAGTCATTTCAGTACAAAAATGAAGATAAAATCAAAAAGCTTCATCCCTATGGATATGAGGTTTTAGACAAGTATAAGAGATATTTGGGGACTTATTATGAGGTGGTTAAGGATTTTGTAGGAGGAGATGAAGAATCTGCTACTTATAAATACGCCAAGCTACAAGAGGAAGCAAATGATTTAAATATTGACTATGATAGATTTTTTTCTGAAAGAGAAGAGGAGAATAACGAGAGGAAAAAGAAAATAATAGAATTAGTAAGAGATAAGATTATTGCAATAAAAGATTATAAAGAAAAAGGGTTGGGTGTTTATCCATTAGGTAAATCTGTAAGTGGTTGGGTAGATGATTTATCTCTTTGTCAAATATATGCTTATAAAGCGGAGTTGTATATGGGGATGGCTAATGAAGAAGTTAAATCAGAAACTGTTAAAGAGTTATTAGAGCTGTTAAAATCTATTAACCCTAGAACTGATGAGTTAGATAGTAGATTTAATAAAGATGTATTAACAATAAAAGGTTTGGAAGAGGAAGAAGACTATTTAGTATTTGAGTGTAAAGATAGTGGTGGGGAAGTTTATCCTTTTGAGGTTTTGAAATAGTTAAAATTCACTAAAAGTACTTATTAGGTCAGCTTCGGTTAATTCCTCTCCGCCGATTCTAAACATAATATTGTTGGCATATTTTAAACTATTGTTGCCTCCTAAGTATGAAAGAATTGTAAAGTAGATTTCACTATCTTCATAAAAATTATTCCCAAAAGCGTTGTTGAGAGATTGATACAATCTGTCAATATCTTTTGTGAAGTAAATCTCTATAAGTTCATCTTCAGGTATGGTTTTAGCTATTTCTTTAATGATGGATACAATGATTGGGTATCCTAGGTTAGTGTCGGTTTGAAGTTGCTGTTTTATTGTTTTTCTAGCGAAAAATTCTGTGAGTCCTTCTTCAAAAAATAAAGGAAAGTTTTCTGAGCGTTCATCGGAAACATAGCTGGTGTAGTGTAAATACTCATGAGCTAATGTTGCAAAGTAGTCAGCGACAGCTGTTTTACTAGTTGTGTCTAGGGCAATTTTTATTGTTTTGGGTGATATAAATACTCCTAGCTCTTGAGGTGTTGAGGCTTTTTGGTCAGATATGTATTGTTGTAATAGTTCATAATCTTCAATTGCAGATTGATAACCAGATATATAGCTTTGGGCGTATTGAATATCTTGTTGTTGTTCACTAATTGATTGATGGTAACCATTGATAATATTATTCCAGTCTGATTTTTGTCGCTCACACTCACTGTCAGAATAGTATTTGTAAAAGGTTCCAAAGTAATAGGAATAATAGCCAGCACTTTTACAATAACTGTAATCTGACTCTCTTTTAGATTCAGCTGTGCTTATGTAGCTTTGTAGAGTGGAAATGTTTTGTTTGGCATCGTTTATTATTCCGTAGGCAGTACTGAGCAAACCATTGATTCTATTGATTTCTTCTTGAATATCTTTTATTGATTGGTTAAGCTTTTCTTCTCTGTATTTGAGGTATTCTTGTCTGCCAAGAACTTCAATGTTTGGTTCATCTTTAATGTATTTTGGGTCTAAGCTTTGTTTAGCAAATAGCTTTCCCATTATTGGGCTGATTGTACCAATATCTTCCTTGTTTAGCTCATTGATGAGTAAGTAGTTTTTATATAGTAATAAGGAAGAGTGTGGAATTTTCAAAGATAGAATGGGTGAGTTTGGAACAGAAGGGATAATTTTATCGGAATAATATTTACTTGGATTGAGATTGTTATTGTCTAACTCAATTTTAATTAGAGCTGACTGAAAGTTTTTATCTGAACTGATTAGTAATGGAGGTTTATCTAGATTTTTTAGTTGGTCTACAACTTGATTTTTATCCCATATGAGGTGCGATTTAGCAGAGCTGAATAATAATTTTCCACTGATGTAGTTGATTTGAGTAAATCCCGCAGCAAATAATAGAGTAAATGAGAATAACAAAGAAAAAGACAAGACGGCTAATTGAGTTGATGTCGAGATGAGCAAATGTTTAGGGAATAAGACAATATTCTTTTTTTTGTTGGGCAAAAATAAAAAGATGGGAAGGATTGTGAAAATTGCAATTGGTAAGATTAATGGATGATTTTGATTGAAATAGGCATACAGAGATTCTACATAGCTTAAAAAGAGGTTTTGTGCCTGGCTGATTGAATCTAGCTTGATGAAAGAAAGATAAGATAAATACCCTAGCGTTAATAAGAAACTCACCAGAACAGTTTTTAATCTGTTGAGTTTTTTTCCCTTTAGTAATTTAAAGTGGGGAACTTTTTTTAGCTTGAGAGGATTAAGTTGTTTTTTGGGTTGAGCTTTTTTAATAGTGATAGTTTTTTGTGAAAGAAAGGATGGAAGCAAAATAATTAGAGAAAAAAGAAAAGAAATAAGAGCTAGAAAATATAGAAAAAAGTCTTTGTATTTAACACCGAGATAAACGAATAGAAGAGGAAGGGAAAGAGTTAGAAGTTTTACTAACAAGCCTAATCTTATTTTGTTCTTGATCATATGTTGTGGGTTTGTAAATATTATACACGGAATTGTTAATAGTAGAGTAAAATATGATAAATGAGTATAAATATCAAAATTGATAGCATTTATGACCTACCTCTGTCTTATTACGACTGGAAATCTGATTTAAATAATTATATTTTCATTTTTTCTGCGTTAAACTTTGCTTACGACAAAGGCAATGAAGCATATAAAGTCGTTTTAGATATTATTGATGAAGTTAATAAATATTTGTCACCAAAAAGCACCTTCGTATTCGACGGAACCATCAGAAGCCTTGACCATCTAAAAAACAATAATCTAATAAACTACGATTTAATCTCAAAAAAAACATTTCTAAATCAGGTGTTAAAAATAAAAAAAGAGTTAGAGGCTGATCTTTCCAAACAGCCTAGATTTCATAATCCCTTTTCCTTTGAAAGTCGTCTTATAAGAAGTGTAATGACAAATATCTATTTCAGGAGAAAAAAATTATTTGTTACTTCAAGCTGTAAGCAAATGATCAATGTTTTAGAAACTGCAACTTTTGCCGACATGAAAGATCCTCTCAATAAAAAGGCTTATTTAGCCGACATCGGTTGGATCACAATCTTTACTTCTCAGCTCTGGAATGAAAAATCTCCTCATATAAAATCCATATCAGAATATATGCTTTGGCAAATTAAAGAACTTGATAATAATAATTCATCAATTTCACAAGTGTACGATTTACTTAAACCTCAAATAAAAAAAATCACCAAATCGATTTTTAACTCAAAAAAACCTTCAAAGCATCAACTTGAAGAAATAAATAAAATAGCTTCCTATGTATTTTTTAGATTTATTGATTACGCTCCTAATACCGTCACAAATATTCACGGAGAAAGTCTCCAAAAGTTTAACAAAATGTTTCTTAATCAGTCACAAAAGACTAACTTTAAAAAAACCACTATTGGATTTACAGCCACTGATCCAATTAATCTAGTTGGGTATATCTATAGCAATGGAAGACTGAAGCCTTGGTTTCAGTCATATTTTAAAGAACATTTATCAACAAGGCTTAAAATATACAAAACTCAATTAATGATCGATTCAAGTAATCATCAGTATTTACCATTTCTTGAAGGATTTAGGTTTTTTAATCCTACCGACATCAAACTCATAACCGCTTATTACTATTTTATTCAAGATGAATCAGTAGATTGGGATACCAAAAATTTCATAACCTTAAAAATTGTTGCTGATGTGCAAAAAGCCACCATGCAACCTAAAACTAATCAAGAAAGCTCTAAAAAAATAAAGGATGCCTTATTCACTTTATTGGTATCACTCTTTGAACCTTTGCAAAAAAAAATATTTACAATGAACAATCAATATTTAAATAAACTCAATATAAGTAGCTTTGAACAAAAATCTGAGTTAAACCAGTTAATTGTGTATGAATTTATAAAGCTCGTTCAAGAATTTAATGTTAATTCTCACAATAGGTTTTTTGGATATATGAAAAAAATGCTTAATTTTAGAGTAAAAACTAGTCTTAGGAAAAAAGTCAATCAAAAATCAAAGGTGATTAAATCAATAATAGACGAAGTTCCTTCATCTGATAAAATTCAACCTGATAACATTCTTCTTGAATCAGATAAATATAGAAAACTAAAACAACATCTAAACAAAGCCCTTAAAGAATTATCAACGTCTAAAAGAGAAGCTTTGCTAAAATCTCAAGAAGATAAAAAGAAAAGAGAACCACTAACACCAGCAGAAAGAAAACAAAATGAAAGAGCAAAGAAAGAGATAAGAACAAAACATCCAGAGTTAGCTAATTTTCTTTAAACCCTTCAACTTAATCCTCAATGTCACGTTTTAATTGCTAGTTGCATATATGTATTAGTTAGCAATTATTAAAAATTAAAATGAACATCGATCTCTATCAAACTTCATCTCTTTCTCTAGCAACCGCTTTAATTGTCTCTTCAACAGCAAAATTAGATTTCATCGATAAATCAAATTCATCCAGGGCTGTTTTCGTTTTTAAGAGATCCAAGGATCTAGACAAAATAATTGAACTATACTGGCAAAAAAAATTACCGTGTGACTGTTCAACCTATTTTGATGCATTGAAATATTTAAAAAGCCGTCTTTATGAAGAATCAATATGAAGCTATCTAGTCCTGACATCAAAGAACTTCAGATAATCTACCTAAAAGAATTTGGAGTAAAAATCAGCACAAACAAAGCAAGAAAACTTGGCAACCAATTAATCAACTTATTCAAGCTACTTATTAAACCATCTAGGAAAATTTATGATACCAACTAATCTCAGGGGTAAGCCAAAGCACAAATTGATAAAAATTGTTCGCTCAATGCATCAATCAATTAAGACCAACTGCTATGACTGCATGGGTGGACAAAAAAAGGTGGATTGCAAATTAACACACTGTTCGCTTTACAAACTACGACCATGGGCTAAAAACATTAACAATTCAAAAGATTCTTAGTTTTATCTGGCTATGAAATGAAAAAACTAATGGATCAATATAAATATGAGCATGACTATCAATGACATCAAAATTAAATTAAAACTTGCTGATTCCGACAAGTATTTAGCAAGAGCCACAGTAATAGTTGATGACCTACTAGAAATACATGGTTGGCGTATTTCTGAATCGCAACACTTTGATGACAGGTTTCAAGAAAGCATCTGGATTCAACCACCAGCCTTTAGGTCAGGATTCGGTAAATGGAAGGCAGTAGTTTTCTTTGACAATAAAAAACTGTATGGACAAATAGAACAAAAGGTATATGACGCTTACCACGCTGAAAAAAATAAACCTGAAAATGAAAAGGTTAATCCCGATGACATACCACTATAAATCAATTATTAAAGTAACTAGTTACTATATAGGTAACATATATAGTAACTTTATTGTTCCCTTTAAGAGTTTCTATATTAGTAAAGTACCTATATAGGTAAAGGAGGTAACTATATGAGCAACACTGATCTAATCCCCAAGGATAAGAAGCAGGCAATCACTCAGGCTATGCTAGATCTTAACTATTCAGCTACAGAGATAGCCGAAGAATTAAATATTCACCGCTCAACTGTTTACAGGTATAAAGATAAACCTTTATCTGAAGATTTGCGACACTTTGCTACAGAAATCAAGACTTTATTCTCTATTAAGCAAAGTCAAATATTGTCAAAGCTTTTGAAGAAAATTGATGAAGAGGTTGATGACACTTATGATATGAGGGCTTTAGTATCAGCCTTCAACATCATCAGTAAACACACAAAGTCTTTACATCAAATTCATAAAGAAGCTTTAAGCGATAAACGATACGACAAAATAATGGGAGGATTTGGAAGTTGAATCAATTAATAAAAAATGTCATACTTAAATCGTGCTCAGCTCTATTAAATCGCTTTTTTAGTGACCGTCTTGGACAATCTGAAGCGATTTAGGTTGAGCACACCAGGGCGGTCATTTTATTAATTTTCGGACACAGTAAAAAAGAATGAAAAACTTATACCTAACCTACTGTAGAAAATCATCAGAGTCTGAAGATAGACAAATGCAGTCTATTAACGATCAAAAAAATGCCATACAAAAAATTGTCAAAGAAAAGGGATTAAAAATTCACAAAACCTTTGCTGAATCTAAATCAGCTAAAGAACCAGGAAGAAAAGAGTTTAATAAACTAATTGACACAATTTACACACACGGCAAGATAAAAGGTATTGTTTGCTGGTCAATTAATCGACTAACCAGAAATCCTGTTGACACTGGCACTATTCAATGGCTATTACAAAAAGGGGACATACAAGAGATAGTTACCCCCACTAAAACCTACACAGAGATCGACTCAGACTTTATTATCGCTATCGAAGGAGCTCAAGCCAATCGTTTTATTAGAGATCTAAAAAGAGATACTTTAAGGGGTGTTAAATCTAAACTAGAAAAAGGAATTGCTCCATTATTAGCCCCAGTAGGTTACAAAAACAACACCTATAAAAAACAAGGCAAACGAGACATATCTCCTCACAAAACCTACTTTCCACTCTTAAGACAAATCTTTGATTTAGCTTTAACTGGCAACTACAGCGTTGTAGCTCTAAAAAGAAAGGCTCAAAAGTTTGGAATCAGAACTAATAGACACAGAAAGCTAATTAGCAGAACTCAAATGTATAAAACTCTAGTAAACCCTTTTTATACTGGTAAATTCCTCTACTCTGGTGAAATCTATCAAGGTAAACATAAACCAATGATAACTGATAACGAACACGAAAGAATCCGATCAATTCTTAATGACAGATCAAGACCTAGAAAAATCAAGCACGATCTATTAACTGGTCTTATCAGATGTGGAGAATGTGGAATGATGGTTACTGGAGAAGCACATACAAAAACATACAAAAACGGAAAATCTCAAACCTTCACTTACTACAGATGCACTAAACAAAACAAAAAAATTAAATGTGGTCAACCATACATTTCAGACACAGATCTTGAGGAACAAATGGTCGAATGGTTAGGAAGTATTAACATATCAACCAAATTTATTAACTGGGCAATCAAGCAATTAAATGAAACTAATGAAAATGAAATAAAACTAAGAAAGAATAGACTTAAGTCAGCAGAAAAAGAATTAAGAAACATTATGATTAAACTCGACAACTTAGTAAAACTTAAGATTTCAGAAAACAACAAAGAAGGGGACTTACTATCAGATCACGAGTTCTTAGATCAAAAAAAATACTTAACTAAAGAAAAAACTGAAGCTCAAGAATTAATTGATGAAATCTCTAAACGACAAGATGACTGGATTGAAAGAGCTGAACAATGCTTTAACTTTGCCTCCAAAGCTCAACTAGCTTTTAAAAACGGTACGATAGAACAGAAAAAACTCATTATGAAATCAATCGGCTCGAACCTAATCTTAAAAGACAAAATTCTTGAGATAGAACCACAAAGCGTCTTTAAAACACTTAAGAAAGGTGTTGATGCTAAATTGATTAGACTCGAACCTGAGGAAAAGGCTGATACATCAGATTATTACACTGATTTTTCACTCCCAAATTACTTATGGGGTGGCTGAGGGGAATCGAACCCCCGTCACTCGCTCCACAAGCGAGCGCTTTACCATTAAGCTACAGCCACCATTTTAAACCTATTAAGGTTTGTGCGCCCGGCAGGATTCGAACCTACGGCCTACTGTTTAGAAGACAGTTGCTCTATCCCCTGAGCTACGGGCGCATTACTACATCTCATATTGTATTTTATCAAACTTAGTCCAATCTAGCGACTAATTGAGCGTATTAGTTCCTTCTAGATTTATTATCTTCTTATCTCCTCCTTGCCTGGTAGGAGTTATGATGATAGTTTAAGGTTGATGCAAATACTAGTGGGAGTATGAATAAAATAGGATTAATAATTGGAATATTTGTGACAGTTGGGTTAATACTTGGAATTTTTACTCAAAGGTCTCGGTATTTTACGAGTAACCTTGATCAAAAGCTAGTGACAGAAAGTGTTGAACATGGAGTATATGTTAATTATTCTGAAATTGCTTTAGCTGAGGCTTCTCAAAATGGCAAGGCATTGTTGTTTTTTAAAGCTGATTGGTGTTCCACTTGCTCAGTTTTGGATAAAGAATTAATTAATGAAACAGGAGAATTACCTGAAGGCTTAACGGTCTTAAAGGCAAGTTATGATAAAGAAAAAGAGTTAAAAAAGAAGTATCAGGTGACGATTCAACACACACTGGTACAGGTGAACAAAGAAGGTGAGGAAATTAAAAAATGGGTAGGTGGGGGAATAGAAACTATTAACCAGCAGTTAATTTAAATGAAGTGGTTTGTGGTGATTGCAATATTGGGGTTGATAGCAATAGGAGGTTGGTTGAGTTTTAATAGTCGAATTGAAACAATGATGCAAGATGGTGATGAAGAAATAAGTGAACTAGCTTTAGATGATTTAGATACGGGTTGTTTAGGCGGTAAGGATTGTATTCCATCGATAGATAAACCTGTGTTTGAGTCTGCCTTTGAAGCTGATCGATGGCTTGAGAATGATGACCGTGTGTTTGGGGTGGATTATTTAGGAGTTCAAAAAGCTTATTCACAGAGAATATTAAACTGGCATGAGATTGTTAATGACCAATTTGGTGATGAATCAGTTGCGATTACTTTTTGTCCGTTATGTGGATCGGCTTTAGGGTTTAAACGATTGGTTAGAGATCAAGTGTCAGAATTTGGAGTCAGTGGAAAACTGCATAATTCAGATTTAGTCATGTATGATCGGTTGACAGATAGTTATTGGCAACAGATTACTGGAGAAGCGATTATTGGTAGTGCTAAAGGGCAAGTATTAGAGCAAATACCTATCATAACTACCACATGGGCTGAATGGAAAAATGCAAAACCAGAAACGTTAAATTTATCAAGAGATACAGGAGTTAAGCGAGATTATGACCAATATCCGTATGGAACTTATGAAGAGAATGATGAGATTTTGTTTGGGGTAGAAAATATAGATAAAAGTTTACAGATTAAAACAGTGGTGTATGGGGTGGAACTTGAAGGTAGAGCTAAAGCTTATGTGGAGGAAGATTTAACTAAGTTAAAAATCATTGAAGATAAAATTGGAGAAACTAACATAAAGATTGAGAGAAGTGAGTCTGGAGAGGTAAAAGTAACTAATGAGGTTACCGGAGTTGCAATTACACCGATTAGGTTATTTTGGTTTGCTTGGGCGGCGTTTCATCCAGACACTGAGATTTATCAAATCCCCTGAGCTACGGGTGCTTAGTTTACACTGAGCTTGTCGAATGTGAGCGGGATAGGGGAGTCGAACCCCTTTTTTCAGCTTGGAAAGCTGACGTTGAACCGGTCAACTAATCCCGCGGTATGACTCTAGTCGGGGCGACTGGACTCGAACCAGCGACCTCATCGTCCCAAACGACGCGCGCTAGCCAACTGCGCTACGCCCCGATTTATCTCTACCTTAGTGCCGAGGGCGGGACTTGAACCCGCATCCGCGTGAGCGGACAGCATTTTAAGTGCTGCGTGTATACCAATTCCACCACCACGGCATGATTTTGTTGCCGGACTAGGATTCGAACCTAGAATAAAGACTTCAAAGGCCTCTGTGATGCCATTTCACCATCCGGCAGTGAAACTCACTTAGAGTATTTTATCACAAAGACGACTTAATTAACCCTTATAACTTGATTTAAATAACTTAATTATTATCAACAAGCACCCTGATAAAATCATCACATCAGCTATATTAAACACACTGTACGAGAAAAAATTAATCATGTCTATCACATATCCGTATACAATCCTGTCAAATAAATTACTCAAACCGCCCATTATCACCAATAAATACTCAATCACCATTGCCTTTGATTCGTACTGCCACCTTTTAACTAAGTGAAAAATTAACCAAGCAATAACTATTCCAGCCAGCAATATTAACCAAGGTTGACTTAGTTCAAAGAAAAATAATCCAGTATTCTTCTTCATCTTAATTATTTTGTTCAAAGCCAACAACTTTAAAGCTCTATCCAATGTAAATACCAATCCAACCCCCAATAATCCCAGTTTTTTCATTTAGTGGTGCTCGTGCTCCTCAGCCTCATCAGCCTCGGCCTTGGTAACGTGAATCGTTCCCTCAGGATGATTAGCCGGAGAATAGAGAGTATATAGCTTTAGATCTTCGCTAGGAGATGTATTAACAACATTATGATTAGCACCAGCCGGAACTATGACTGCATCACCGTCTTTTACTAGATGTTCTTTGTCGTCAATAACTACTTTCCCTTCGCCAGCCTCAAATCTAAAGAACTGATCGACATTATCATGTACTTCCGCTCCGATCTCTTCGCCCACCTTCAAAGACATCAACACAAGTTGTGTATGCTTACCGGTAAACAAAACTTTCCTGAAATTCTCATTTTCTAATGTTAATTTTTCAATTTGGCCGTAATAACCTGTCATATTATCCTCCGTAAACTATAATTTATTATGAACAATAAGTATCTCAAGAATAACTTAAATTTACAACTTCGTCTTTCTCAACCAGTGACCCGTATGAGATCTTTTTTCATCCAAAAGTTCAAGGGGAGTACCCTCAAACACAATCTCGCCACCTTTTTCTCCACCCTCAGGACCTAAGTCTATAATCCAGTCAGCCTGTCCAATAACATCCAAATTATGCTCAATCACTATTACCGTGTTGCCAGCCTCCACCAAGCGATTAAGCAACTCCATCAACTTATCGATATCTGTCATATGAAGCCCAGTGGTTGGCTCATCCAAGATATAAATATTGCCATTTTTGTGTAACTGACTAGCTAGCTTAATTCTCTGAGCTTCACCACCAGATAAAGTGTTTAACGGTTGCCCCAACTCCAAATAATCCAACCCCACCGCTTTTAAAATCTCTAACCTCTTCTTAATCTTTTTATCCTCAAAAAAATCATAGGCTTCCAAAGCTGTCATCTCTAGCACATCCATAATATTTTTATCTCTAACTTTATAATTAGTCATCTCAGTTTTATACCTCTTTCCCTTGCAAAGACTACATAAAACCAATACGTCATCCAAAAAATGCATCTCTACCTTCTTATAGCCAAACCCCTTGCACTTCATGCAACCTCCAGATGAGTTAAAACTAAACTCGCCAATTTTTTGCCCCGTTACTTGACTAAATTTTTTCCTGATCAAATCAAACACCCCAATATAAGTGGCTGGAATAGATTTAGTCGACCGACCTACTGCTGACTGGTCCACCACCACTGCAGATGAATATTTTTTAGCCAAAATATCCAAAATTAAACTGCTTTTTCCAGACCCTGCCACTCCGGTTACACCACATAAAACCTCGGTCGGTATCTTAACGTCAATTTCTTTTAAGTTATGTAAGCTGGCCTTCTTTATCTCCAAACATCCACTTGGTTTTCTGTAAACTTTTTTTAACAAACCTTTGCGACCTACTAATCCACTAGCTGTTTCTGACTTTACACTCTTTTTAAGTCCAGCTAAACTTCCTTGAAAGACTAAATTACCACCTAGTCGTCCAGCCTTCGGACCAATATCCACTATCTGATCCGCTGCTTTTATTATCTCTGCATCATGTTCTACCACCAAAACGCTATTACCTTGCTCTTTTAGCTTAACTAGTTGTTTTATAAGTTGATTAATATCCCTCGAATGCAAACCGACACTAGGTTCGTCCAAGACATAAATTAACTCCACCAAACTACAACCGAGTTGCTTGGACATCTTGACTCTTTGAGATTCTCCTCCAGACAAAGTAGCTACCGATCTATTTAATGACAAATAACCCACGCCAATCTCAATTAAGCTTGCTAATGCCTCAGACATCTTGTTAATAATTGGTTCAGCCACTGGCCCTTTAATTTCTGACAAAAAGGCTTTTAAGTCAGTTAACTGCATATTAGTCAGATCTGAGATGTTTTTGCCATTCAATCTAACCTTATTAGCTTCCTTATTAAGTCTCGAGCCCTGACAAATATCACAAAATACCAAGGAGAAGTACCGACCACTCTGTTTATTGCTTAAATCAGAAGAGCCTCGTTTATCAAATCGTCGTCTTTTAATTCCGACCACCAAGCCCTCAAAACCATAACTTTGTACAAATCCTTGTTCGTTTGTGTCAGTCAACTCGATTCTATCCGAGAACAACAACTTTTCTATCTCTTCTTTACTAAACTCTTTTAATGGCTTATCCATCTTGAACAAACGACTAGCCTTAACTATATTCCATCTTCTTCCTCCAACAGTATACTCAGACGACTGAATCGCTCCTTCATTTATAGAGTTATCCCAATTAAGCAATCTATCTTTATCTAATAAAAGCTTTTCCCCCAAGCCTTTACACTCAGAACAAGCTCCTTCAACGGTGTTAAAAGAGAACAAACTTGAGTTGCCTATCGTCGGTCTCCCACAACGGGAGAACAAAAGTCTCATATAAGTGTAAATCTGAGTTACTGTCCCAACAGTCGAGCGGAGATTACGACCTAGTCTTTTTTGGTCAATCACGATAACGGGAGATAGATTGCTAATCTCATCAACTTCCGGATGACTATACTTAGGCAAATACTTTCTAGATTGAGTTGATAATGACTCAAAAAACTGTCTCTGAGCTTCAGCTGTTAAGGTATCAAACACCAATGATGACTTACCCGAACCAGACACACCAGTGAAAATCACTAACTGGTTACGGGGTATCTTAATATCAATCCCTTTTAAGTTGTGTTGTCTGGCATTTTTAACAATTATGTCCATAAGTTTGTTACTATAAACTATGACCCAAGGTCATACGCAAGAGGGTATAATAAATCTATGCTAACCACCCAAGAATTCGCTGATTTGTGCAGTACCACCAAAAAAACTATTATCTACTACGACACTATTGGCTTGCTTAAACCAACTAAACTAAACAACCAAAACAGACTCTACTTACCCAAGCAGGTCCTCACTTTTCAAAAAATAACTTTACTTAAATCTTTAGGTTTAACCTTAAAAGAAACCAAGCAACACCTAAAAAGTGACTCAACTCTCCCTAAACTCTTCTCAACAAGAAAAACCGAACTGACTAAAGAAAGAGATAAACTAATTAATAAAATTAACAAATTAGATGAGTTTGTTTCCAGTTTTCAATCAGGCAGTAATTTGATTATCCCTGAAATTAAAACCATCAAACCGCATTTAGTCTATGGTTTAGATATCTCTGGTCGTTACATTGATATTGCTAAATATCAACAAAAAGTGTTTTCAATAGTAGGGGACAAGCAAGACATTGAAGCTGGCTTAACAGTTTTCTATACTCCAACCTATTCTCCTCATCAATCAAAAATGACTACTGGAGTAGTTGTTAAACATAAACCCAACTCTGTAATTAAAGAGCTTCAGTTAATTAAAGTTCCAGAGTATAAAGCCGTAACCTACACTCATGTAGGACCCTATTCATTTATGTCTTACATCTGGCAGTACATGGATAACTTCGTCAAAGAAAAAAAACTTAAAAGACATCCTGAACTAGCCACTCGTGAGTTTTATAGAGTAGGACCACTGAAAGAAAAAGATGAATATAGCTATATCACCGAACTACAAATTCCAATTATTTAATATTTGAGCGGGAGACCCCGCGACCACGGGGCGACCTTCTTTGAGCGGGAGACCCCGCGACCACGGGGCGACCTTCTTTGAGCGGGAGACCCCGCGACCACGGGGCGACCTTCTTTGAGCGGGAGACGGGACTCGAACCCGCGACCTTCTCGTTGGCAACGAGACGCTCTACCAACTGAGCTACTCCCGCGTTTTATATTCTCTGATTAATTTCTTTATTATATCTCCTCCTTTAAAAGATTTCAGCTTTAATTCACGTTTACGAGCTTGTGTCATCGTTTCAAATTCCTCACTATAAACAACGGTAAAAGGCTTTCTGTATCTAGTAGATTTAACCAAACCTTCATTGTGACGCTTTAATCTGCTTACTAAGTCCGAAGTACAACCAATGTATCTACGCCCATCCTTCAAACTTTTTAAAATATATGTGAAACTCATCTTCGTTGGCAACCCCCGCGTACGCGGGGTACCAACTGAGCTACTCCCGCGATTGACTTATTTTAACACTAGTCTTTAATCAAACCAACTCTTGGCGATAATAATTAGTCTCTTTAGTCTTAAAGCCCATGCTCTTGTAAAACCGTTGAGCTCCTTTGCGACTAGCTCTGGAAGTAAAGACAATGCTTTTAGCTTTAAGTTTCTTGGCTTCTTTAATGGCTATCTGCATTAACTTTCTTCCTAACCCTAGTCTTCTGTAACTTTTATCAACTACTAGATCTTCTATCCATATCTTCATATTTCCTTCCAGTTGGGGATAACCAATCAAGGTTATCATCCCGATTATTTTCCTACCTGTTTCTCTGGCCACAAAAACAGTGGCTCTAGGAAACTCAACTACTTTTTTAATGTCGCTTAACCTCACTGGCGGTTTGAAATCCGGATTTAATTTCTCTAATAAAACCGCTATCTCTTTAACCGTCTTTGAATCTACCCGCTTTAACTTTTCAAACTTAATCTTATCCATAAAAAGTTTATTCTAAAATAGAAGGGTGGCAAGGCTCGGAATCGAACCGAAATCTGACGTTTTTCAGACGCCCGCCGTGACCAACTTGGCTACCTTGCCCTGCATTTTTTTCTAGTATATCAGATTTTGTGGATCCTGTAGGGCTCGAACCTACGACCTTTCGGATGTAAACCGAACGCTCTAACCAGCTGAGCTAAGGATCCTCATCTGTGCCGAAGACAGGACTTGAACCTGCACGGATTGCTCCATACGCCCCTCAAGCGTACGTGTCTACCAATTCCACCACCTCGGCGTGATATCTCTATTTTATACTAAAAAAAGTGTTTATGCTGAGCTAAGTCTAAGTGTTTATGCTGAGCAGAGTCGAAGTGCCACGGGTGAGATTTGAACTCACACGTCCGTAAAGAACACACGCTTCTGAAGCGTGCTTGTCTACCAGTTTCAACACCGTGGCTTATTTATTTATAAGTATTATACCAATTTACTTGACTCTACTATCCTATCAGGTAAGATTATACTATCAACATATGAAAAAAATACTAGCTATAGTAGGCTGGTTTGGATTTACCGGATTAACCTTATTTTTAGCCTTAGGTTCTTACTTAAACATAGCTCAAATAAAGCCAAAGTCATTCAGACCTCAACATACTACTAACTCCAGTGAAAGCATCACTTCTCACGCCATTCTTCCTGATGTTATTGGGGCCTTTACCTATCAAGTTAAGTCTGAAGACGCTATTCCGGAAATCATCAAAAGTTACTTAGCTAAGTACAACTCACCTTTATTACCCTATGCCGACTACCTCGTTAAAGCCGGTCGAAAGCACGGAGTCGACCCTAGACTATTAGTTGCTATTGCTCAACAAGAATCGAATTTGTGTAAAAAAGCTCCAGAAGATACCAACAACTGCTGGGGCTGGGGAATTCATAGTCGAGGCACTCTAGGTTTTGATAACTACAAAGAGGCTATCGATGCTGTCACTGTTGGTTTATCCAAAAACTATCTTGGTAAGGGTTTATTAACTCCAGAAGAAATTATGGGTATCTACACTCCTTTAAGTGATGGCTCTTGGGCAAGGGGAGTTCAACAGTTTTTAGATGAAATGAACTAGTATCCCCTAATGTCAGAATATAAACCAAAAAAAATCCATCAGTATGCCCGGTGAGGCCGTACCGACGGATGTAATTAATATATTACTATATACCTTATAATATGTCAAGTAATGCTATTACAGGATGATCAAACTATATCTTAGTCTCTATATTGGTAAGTTAGTCAATCTATTCTGTCGATTCGTACCTTTTATTGGCGGTTCGGCCTTACCTGGCTTAGTAGCCTTAAAGATCAATCCCACTTTAATTAATCAAATCAGGCTTAGAAACCAACTTAAGACCATTGTTATTACCGGTACCAATGGTAAAACTACCACCAGTCGCTTAACCAGTCACTTCCTAGATCTTGCTCATCTCAAACATCTACATAATCGATCAGGCTCTAATCTGTTAAGAGGAGTAGCCTCTACTTTAATTAATCAAAGCAACCTTTCAGCAAAGCTACCAGCCAAAATCGCTATCTTCGAGTTAGACGAAGCCGTTGTTCCAGGGGCTATCAAAAGCTTAAAACCTGAAATTATCTTATTTACTAATTTATTCAGAGACCAACTTGATCGATACGGAGAAATCGATACCCTCTTGAGTATATGGCAACAAAGCTTAAAATTACTACCTTCAAACTCTACCGTAATCTATAATTGTGACGATCCTTCTCTAAATCACCTCGCCTCAACTGTTAAACAAAAAATCATCTCTTATGGCTTACCCAAAAACAAAAGCTCCAAACAAACTCTCTCTGCTTCTGCCGACGCTATCTTTTGCCCTTTATGCCATCAGCCGTTAACTTATCAAGTTATCTTCACTTCTCATCTTGGCCATTATCACTGTTCCAACTGCCACTTTAAAAGAACTACTCCAACTTTAAAGTTTGATGACATAAACACTAGCCTTCCTGGGCTCCACAACCTCTACAATATTCAGGCCGCTAAAAGTATCGCGAACCTCTTAAAGCTAAAACTCAATCTAAATCAAGCCCTTACCTCATTTAAACCTGCTTTTGGTCGAGCTGAGAAGTTTAAACTAGGACAACTTTACACCAATATTCTCTTAGTCAAAAACCCCACCGGTTTCAACGTCACCCTTGAGACCTTAAAGAAAAATAATCAACTCAGCCAACCCTTGCTTTTAATCCTAAATGATAAGATAGCCGACGGCACTGACGTCTCCTGGATCTGGGACGTTGATTTCAGTTTGTTAACTTCAAGAAGTACTCCAGTGATTGTTTCCGGAACTCGCTATCTTGATCTTGCTTTAAGACTTAAATACGCTGGCCTTGAGTCTTCCCTAGTTACCCCAGAACCAAAACTCAAAAAAGCCATTAAACTTCTCTCTAAGCAAAAAGGAGAGTTTGCTTATATCCTACCCACCTATACCGCCATGCTAAGTTTAAGAAAAATATTAGTCAATCAGAAATTAATCCACTCAACTTGGGAAGATTGAGAACTTATGAAACTAACAATTGCACATCTCTATCCCAAGCATCTAAATATTTATGGCGACCAAGGCAACCTTGATGCATTGGTTTTTAGGCTTAAAGCAAGAAAAATTAAAGTCACAGTCAAACCGATTGGACCAAATGATCCGCTAGTAGCCGGTAGCTTTGATCTCTTGTTCTCTGGAGGAGGTCAAGACCGACATCAGTTAATGGTCGCCAAGAACTTACTTACCAAAAAACAAGTCATTAAAAAAGCAGTTGAAAATCATATCCCCATGCTTACAATTTGTGGTAGCTACCAGCTTTTCGGTCGATTCTTTAAGCCTTTTAAGGCACCCAAAATTAACGGTCTAGGTATCTTTGACGCCTATACCATTGCCAGCAAACAGAGAAAAATTGGTAATATCATTATTGAATCCAACTTCTTAACTCCCCAAACTTTAGTCGGTTTTGAGAATCACTCCGGTAACACCTTCTTAAACAATCAGTCTCAAAGCTTGGGTCGCGTCAAGTATGGGATTGGTAATAACGATCAGGATAAGACTGAAGGGGCTAAAACTAAGCACTGTTTAGGCTGTTACCTCCATGGTTCGCTCTTACCCAGAAACCCCCATCTAACTGACTGGCTAATTCAAAAAGCTCTGGATAATATATATTCTAAGGTAAGGCTAACCCCTGTAAACGATCAATTAGAACTCAAAACTCATCAACAAATCATTAACAGAGTTTCCCGTTTACGTCATCCTCTGCTAAAATACTTTGTATAACGAAAGTGGGCTTTAGCCCGCGAAGCTGAAAGCTAAGTGGGCCAGGATGGCGGAATTGGTAGACGCGCAGGATTTAGGATCCTGTGTCGCTTGCGACGTGGAGGTTCAAGTCCTCTTCCTGGCACCTCGAAATTGAAATTTGAGAGGCATAAATAAATAAAAAATAATTATCATGCTACCCTATCTAAAAAATTTAAATACCAATCTTAATCTTTTTAAAGCTTTATTCTTAAAGCTTAAGAAATTTATTGCTTTCTTAAAAAGACAAAAACTCTGGACTACTTTTATTATCATCGTTGTAATTTTAGTTGGTTTTCTTCTCTACCGAAAATATTCCCCCAAATCACCAGAGCAACTTTACGAACTAGAAACAGTTCAAAAACAGGATTTAAGCCAATTTGTCTCAGCTTCAGGCTCAATCGCCTCGGAAACTGAGGTTAACTTGAAGTTTCAAACCTCAGGTCAATTAGCTTGGGTCGGTGTTAAGGAAGGGGACTTGGTTAAAAAATGGCAAGCTATTGCTTCTCTTGATACCCGTGCTTTAAGAAAATCATTAGAACAAGAATTGATTGATTATTCAAAAGAACGAAACGACTTTGAAGAAGACAGGCTTGAAACCTACGGTGAAGGCACCGACTTAACTGGCACTATCAAAAGAATTCTTCAAAAAAACCAATGGGATTTAAATCGAGCTACTTTGGATGTTGAACTTCAAAATATTACTATGCAATACGCTACCATTATTAGCCCAATTGATGGCATCGTCACTCACATTGATGTTCCGGTTCCCGGTGTGAACATTACTGCTACCACTGCTTTGTTTACTGTTGCCGATCCACAGAACCTTGAATTTGTCGCCAAGGTTGATGAAGTTGATATTGGTCTTCTTGAAGCAACCCAATCGGCTCAAATCATTCTTGATGCTTATCCAGACGACCCTATCGACACTTTTATCTCCACAATTGATTTTGCCTCTTCCACTGACTCGTCTGGTAGTACCGTCTATCTAGCTAGATTTAAACTTAATAATCCAGACCTAAATCGCTACCGCTTGGGCATGAACGGAGAGGTTATTATCACCACCAGTCAAAAATCTGATATTTTAGCTGTGCCTTATCAATCAATTCTCGAAGATGGTCAAACAGAAGTCCAAGTAGTTGAAGACGATCAGGTTAAAAAAGTACCGGTTATCACTGGTATTGTTGGTGATGAGTACATCGAGGTCACTTCCGGTCTTAAAGAGGGTCAAACCATAGTCGTCAGTAAGAAACAAAAGTGAAGACTCCAATTATAAAACTTAACCAAGTCTCAAAAACTTATCACTTAGGCGACGATGTGGTTAAAGCCGTTGATCAAGTTTCCTTGGAAATCTATAAAAAAGAATACATCAGTATCTTGGGCTCATCTGGTAGCGGGAAATCCACTTTGATGTATTTAATTGGTTTACTTGAATCTCCTACCTCAGGTAAAATTCATCTAAATAACCAAAATATATCAAAGCTTGATGATGCTGAAATCTCTAGAATTCGTAATCAAACTATCGGTTTCGTTTTTCAGTCCTTTAACTTAATCAACAAGTTCACCGTCTTAGAAAACATTGTCTTACCAACTACCTACTCAAAAAATAAGCTAGATTTTAATCCTCAAACCAGAGCCCTAGATCTCCTTAAAAAATTCGGTATCTTGGACCGCAAAGATTTCTATCCCAACAATATCTCCGGAGGTCAACAGCAAAGAGTGGCTATCGCTAGAGCTCTAATCATGCATCCAAAGATTATCCTTGCCGATGAACCAACTGGTAATCTTGATTCAAAAACCGGCCCTGAAATCCTTAAACTGATCGAAGGTCTCCATCAAGAACTTGATACCACTATCATCATGGTTACTCACGAAAAAGATATTGCCAATCGAGCCAAAAAACGAATTTACATCAAAGACGGTCAAGTCAATGAAAAATATTTATGAAAATTGACCACTTAAAGCTTTTACTCCTAACCACGTACGCCAACTTTAAAAGAAACAAAGTTAGAACTTTTTTAACTTCTTTAGGTATCACTATCGGCGTTATGTCTGTGGTACTCTTAAATGCCTTGGGTTTGGGTTTAAAAAACTTTCTCAAGGAACAATTTGAAAGCCTTGGCTCAAACCTAATTATGATCATGCCGGGTAACGCCTTTAACGATGAAGAAGGTGTTGGTAATGCTTTTGGCCCTGGTCTCATTGGCGGTGTTTCCTTTGACGAAAAAGACTATAACAACTTAAAGAAAATTTCTGAAGCCAACTATGTTGTACCAGTTTTTTTCAAAAGCGTTACTCTTGAGTACAACGGCAAAAAACAACTCGGGTATGTTGAAGGAGCTAACGAAGAAATGTTTCCAGTCATGAACCTAGTCCCTATAGCTGGTCGACTATACAACAAATCAGATCTTCAAAAAAAATCAAAAGTGGCCGTCCTCGGTTTTGTAGTTACCGAAAAACTCTTTGACTCTCCAGAACAAGCCCTAGGTAAAACCATCAAGATAAACACTCAACGCTTTAAAGTTATCGGAATCATCGAAAAGAAAGGGGACCGAGAAATGGATAACTCGGCTATCGTTCCCTATAAATCCACCTTTGGGAACTTAAATACTGATAAAACATTTTTTTCCATCTATCTTGGTGTTAACAACGAGGATAATATATCATCCGTTAAAGACAAATCCAAAAAAATTCTTCTCAAAAGGTATGATGAAGAGGAGTTTTCAGTCACTGAGCAAACAGAGATCCTAAGCACCGTTAATCAAATTTTCGCCATGCTAAACGGAGTTTTAGTAGCCATCGGTTCCATTTCTCTCATCGTTGGCGGGATCGGTATAATGAACATAATGTACTCAACAGTTACCGAACGCACTAAAGAAATCGGAATCAGAAGAGCCATAGGCGCTACTCAAAGTGATATTCTCTTTCAATTCCTATCCGAATCTGTCATTTTATCAATTTTTGGTGGTTTTGTTGGTTTAACCATTTCAGGTTTAATAGTATTAGGTGTCCGCTCCTTTTTTCCAGCCGCTATCAATTTACTCTCAGTAGTTTTAGCCGTTGGAGTCTCTACTCTAATCGGTGTTTTCTTTGGAGTCTTTCCAGCCAGAAGAGCCTCCAAACTAACTCCGCTTGAAGCTATCAGATATGAATAAAAAAGATCAACTAATCTATCAAGCCAAAAAGATCGTCGCCATCGCCTTGATCTTAGTTCCTATCTACAATATTTATGATGCTGTCAGAGACATGTTGATTGTTTTCCCTCAACTAGCCATGAACGAACATCTGTCTCAAGATCAGACTCTCTATGTCTCCTTACTCAAAAAAGCTATTGTAATTTCCTCTAGTCTGGTTTTTGATTCGTTCTATGGTTTCGTCCTTTTAGTCAAACCTAAAGCCTCAACTAAACTGATTCACGTTTTACTTGGTCTCTTAATCTTAATTGTTTCTCAAGTTATTTTTCGCTTAAACGCTATTGATAAGATTTTATCTCAAATACATCTTTTTCCACTTATCTGATATAATCCACTCATGGTAAAAACTAAGAAAGCAGCCCCAAAGCCAAAATCCAATTTTGATGCCAAGATTACTTGGTTACCAAACAAAACTTTTGAGCTTGAGTTCTCTATTCCTTGGACCGAGGTAAAAAAAACCTATGACTCATCGATAAATCAACTAGTCAAAACTGCCAAAGTATCAGGTTTTCGTCAAGGTAAGACTCCAAAAAGCGTCGTTGAAAAATCAGTCGATAAAGGCAAGCTCTATGGTGAAGTCATTAATCAGCTTCTTCCTATTTCATACGCCAAAGCTATTTCACAGCATCAACTGAAACCTGCTGTTGCTCCTAAAGTTCAAATAATTAAAGCTGAAGAAGATCAATCATGGGAGTTTAAAGCTACTTCTTGTGAACTACCAGAAATTGTTTTAGGTGATTACCAAAAAATTGTTAAGGGTGCTATTGCTCAAGATAAAATCTGGACTCCAGATAAAGGTTTACCCGCCGAGGTGGGCAAGCCAGATGAAAAACAACCCAAACCAACCGAAACTCAAAAATTTAATCTTATTGCCAAAACTTTAATCGATGAAGTTAAGATTGAATTACCAGAACTACTTATTGCCACCGAAAGAGATAGACTCCTTTCAAAGCTCTTAGATCAAATCAACAAGCTTGGTTTAACCATCGAACAGTATGCTACTTCAAATGGAAAAACAGTTGATCAACTCAAACAAGAACAAGCCAAGACAGCCGAAAACACCTTAAAAATCGAACTCATTCTCCAGGCAATAGCCGACGACAAAAAATTTGAGGCTGCAGAAAAAGACATTCAAGAGATGATTTCCCAAGCCGGAGACGAAAAATTAAAAGAACAACTTAATACTCCTCAAGAAAAAGCCTATATTGCCTCGGTCTTGAGAAAACGTCAAGTTATTGACTACCTCATAGGCTTATAATATAATAACTAAATAAGTTATTAACTATTCTTGCCCAAGTATAATTTGTGGTAACATGAAATCAATGAATCCTTTCTCAACCAGTACCAAGAAAAAATCAAGCCCTCAATACAGTAACTTTATCGAGGCTTTCAAGGACATCGGTAAGTCCACCGTTAAGTCTTTTGCTAAAGATTTCGTCGGTGGTACCGCTAAAAATGCCGTTGACACCTTAACTAAAGGGCAAGCGAGTAATGAACAGCCCGAAGAAAAGTTTAACTTCGAGGAATATTTAAACGCTCAAGAACAGCAAATCCGTAATCAGGAAAGAGCTCGATTCGAAGCTATCAAAAGAGAAGAGAATGTTATTTTCTCAAGAGAGAAACAACAAATCAAAGTTCAGATCGAAACCTTACAGACTCAAATCAAGGGTATGGCTAAAGATCAAGCTGGACTTATGTCTGAAATCGACAAAACTGCCTTTCAGGCAGTCGTCAATCCCGGTGTCTATCACCAAAACTTTTTCGATCGCTTAATTCACTTAATTAAAATCGCCAGAAAAAAAATAGCCGACTCACGTTCATGGATGAGTTTACACAATCATCGAGGTAGCCAAAAAAATGGCTACTGGCAAAATGTGAAGAGCAAAGGCACTTCTTTTCTATTATCTGGCGAACGCACTGTCGCTACTCAAACCGGCTAATCTTCTCGTAATTCTTATTGAGCTTGATTTAATTGAACCAAAGTATTATTCAAGTAATAGATAAATACTATAGTTCATAAAATGAAGTCAAACAGAATATTAAAAGAATCAGCTATTACTTTAAGAAGACAGGGTAAAAGTTATCAGGATATCCAAACCAAGCTTAAAATCCCCAAATCAACTCTTAATTATTGGCTCTCTAGCATCCCTCTCTCTAAACCACATAAACAAAAGCTTCACAATAACTGGAAAAATGCCTTAAAGTTAGCTAGAAAAAAGGCTTCACTTGCTCATCAGAAAGCTAAGCAAAAAAGAATAAAAGTTATTAATAACGAAGCTGAAAACTTCATACAATCTATAAATTTAGACAATAAAAATTTAGAGTTATTTTTAGCAGGATTATATCTAGGTGACGGCTTTAAGATTGAAGGAAGAATGGCTCTAGGAAGTTCAAATCCACAAATATTAATTGCTTTTGTTAAACTACTCAGAAAGCTCTATCACGTTAAAGAATCAAGGCTTAGAGCTGCTATTTTTGCTCGATCTGATCAAAGTTCTATAAAATTGATTAATTACTGGTCAAAAATATTATCAATTCCAAAAAATCAATTTCATAAAACTCAACTAGACAAAAGAACTCGAAACTCAAAAACTCGTTTAGATTATAATGGAGTTTGTTCTGTTGTTTATTGTGATACTAAACTGCAAAGAAGAATTTTGGCAATTTCAAATGAAGTGCTAGAATACATCATAAATTGAAATTAAATTGGAATCGTAGCTCAGCTGGCTAGAGCGTTCGCTTGACATGCGAGAGGTCACAAGTTCAAGTCTTGTCGGTTCCACCGCTTACTGTTATACTAAAATTAATTGATAACGCATGAGTTTGGCTTACCAACCAAACAAAGTTATCACTTGATCCAGGAAGGATTAAATTAAGCCACCTAGATTAGATGGAACCGCGAGGGCTCTAATCAATAGTCAGGTGGTTCTTTTGTTTATGAACGAAAATAATAACAGTATTTACCAAGCTAGCTATGGAGAAGTTTTTGCCAAAAACTTTCTGGCCGGCGTGGCCAAAGGCTTGGGTGGTCTATTTGTTTGGCTTATTCTCATGTTTATAACCTTTAAACTCCTCTGGCCTCAAATATCAGGCCAAATGGAAAAACTCACCAATCTGGTTAACAATCTCCAATCTAACCCAATAGTTCAACAAAACAACAATCTCCCAAAAGACTTAAATCAATTATTTGATCAATATGTCACAAGATAAACTAACCATCTTAAGAAACACTACCCAACATGTCCTGACCATGGCCATGGAAATCTTATACGATAACAAGGTAAAAAAAGCCATGGGGCCTTCAATTGATGATGGTTTTTACTTCGACTTTGAGACACCTAAAGCTCTTAAAATCTCCAAAGACAATTTTCCAGAAATTGAAAGTCAGATTCATAAACTTATTAGTCTTAGTCTGCCAATCACCATAGATAATGTTTCCAAACAAACTGCCTTGAAGATCTTTAAAGACAATCCCTACAAACATCACTGGATTGATAAAGCTCTTGAAACCGACAAACAAGTCAGAATTGTAACCATCGGTAAAGAGGGGACTGACTACTACTTTCCAGACGTCTGCAAGGATGAACACCTTAAATCTACCGGTGAGATCAAAGCTTTTAAACTTTTATCTGTGGCTGGTGCCTACTGGTTGGGTAGTGAAAAAAATAAAATGCTGACTCGTATTTATGGCACTGCTTTTAACTCTCCCAAAGACCTAAGGGTCTTCTTAAATAATCTCGAAGAAGCCAAAAAACGTGATCATAAAAAACTAGGTATAAATCTTGACCTATTCACGTTTTCAAAATTGGTTGGCTCAGGTTTAGCTCTCTGGACTCCAAAAGGTAATTTACTTAGAAGCATTCTTGATGATTTTGTCTGGGATCTAAGAAGAGAAAAAGGTTATCAAAAAGTCGAAATTCCCCACATAACCAAAAAAGATCTCTATGTAGTTAGTGGTCATTGGGATAAATTTAAAGATGAGTTATTTAAAATCGATACTCGCGAAGGTGATCTTTTTTGTATGAAACCAATGAACTGCCCTCACCACACTCAAATCTTTGATCGTAAACCTCACTCCTATAAAGAAATGCCCCAAAGATACTGCAACACCACCATGGTCTACAGAGATGAACAATCCGGTGAACTCTCCGGACTCTCCAGAGTTCGTTGCATTACTCAAGATGATGCTCATGTTTTCTGTCGAAAATCTCAAATCAAACAAGAAATGAGTCATATCTGGGATATTATCGATGCTTTCTATAAACCTGTCGGTTTTGATCTTCAGGTTCGATTATCCTTGAGCGATCCCAAGACACCAGATAAATACCTTGGAGAAAGAAAAGATTGGTTAGAAGCGGAAGAATATTTAAGGCAACTAGCTAAAGAGAGGGGAGTTAAGTTTACCGAAGCTATTGGAGAGGCCGCTTTCTACGGACCTAAACTTGACTTTATGGCCAAGGACTCCCTCAATCGAGAATGGCAAGTGGCTACCAACCAACTCGACCTTAATATGCCAAATAGCTTTGACTTAACCTGCACTAACGAAAAGGGTGAAAAAGAACGAATCGTTATGATTCACGCCGCTATCATGGGTTCAATTGAACGTTACTTATCGATCCTAATCGAGCATTTCGCCGGTGCTTTTCCAACTTGGCTCTCGCCAATTCAAGTTAGTGTCATTCCAATTTCCGATAAAAATCTAGCTTACTCGACTAAGGTTTTTGAGGATCTTAAAGCTCAAGGTATTAGAGTTGAGCTTGATGACTCTAACTCTACCTTAAACGCCAAAATCAGAAATGCCCAAAACCAAAAAATTCCACACATGCTTATCATTGGTGACAAAGAACAAAAAAACGAAACTGTCTCAAGGCGTAGTCGAACTGGCAATAATTATGGTGAACAAAAAATCAACAAATTTGTCAAAGATCTTCAAACAGAAATTGAGAAAAAGACCATTAACTGATAGAATTCACTCTTATGGCTAAGAAATTCCATCAAATCAACCAATATATCCAAGCTAGTGAAGTTCGGGTTATTGGTGCTGATGAAAAACAAATTGGCGTCATGTCTAGAGACGAAGCTATCTTTAAAGCCCGTCAGCTAAAAATGGATCTCGTCATGGTAGCTGAAAAGGCCAAACCGCCAGTTGTTCGCATCATTGATTTTTCCAAATTTAAGTACCAACAGACACAAAAACTAAAAGAAAGCAAAAAGAAAGACAAAGCTAAAGATCAAAAAGAAATTCGTATCACTCCCTTTATTGCCCAAGGAGATTTTGATACTCGCATTAAAAGAGTCAGAAAGTTTCTTGAGGGTGGACATCGAGTCAAACTTACAGTAAAATTCACCGGTCGCCAGATTACCAGAAAAGAATTCGGCTTTGAGCTAGTCAAAAGAGCTGCTGACAAATTAACCGATGTTGGTACTCAACAAACAGAGCCCAAGCTTCAAGGAAAACTTCTCTGGATTATCTTAGCGCCATTAGTTAAAAAAGTTGAAACTAAGCCAAATGAAAAAAAATAAAATCAAGACTAGAAAATCTGTCTCCAAGCGATTCAAGGTTACCAAATCTGGTAAAGTTTTGCGTCGCGGAGCTCAAAATCGACATCTTAAGGCTAATCGCACCAAAAGAAATGCCAGACGTGGTAAAGTTCCTAAAGAAATCACCAATAAAATGGCTGGTAAAATTAAAAAAATGTTAGGAAAATAATATGAGAGTCAAAACAGGTATTGTCAGGAAACGAAAACATAAAAAAATCTTAAAACTCGCCAAGGGTTATAGGATGACCAAATCAAGGCTATATGGTGTAGCCAAAGAAGCCGTTCTTCATGCCGGCGAATATGCTTTTCACGGTCGTAAACTTAGAAAAAGAGACTTTCGCAGTCTTTGGATCCAACGAATCAACGCCTCACTCTCAACCACCGGCTTAAAATACAGTCATTTTATTAATAAACTAAGCAAAAACAAAATCGAGCTTAATCGCAAGATCTTGGCCGATCTAGCTGTTAGTCAACCAAAAGTATTCTTTAAAATCGTTGATAAAGTGAAGTAACTAAACACTTCATATTATCAACAATCCCGATTCCCTCGGGATTTTTTTATGCTAAACTTAAAACTATGCAACCTAACTTAATCGATCTTAAAAACCAAGCACTTGCCTTAGTTAACGAAGCTAAGGATAAAAGTGAGCTTGATAGACTTAAACTTGAGTACTTAGGTCGAAAAGGTCAAATCAATCAAATCCTCAAATCATTACCCACTCTAGATAACGATCAAAAAGCTGCTCTCGGTCGAACCGCCAACGACTTAAAAAGAGCTATCGAACAAACTATCGAAACTAAAGAAGCCTCTCTCTCAAAAACCCCCATCAAAAAAGAGTTTTTCGATCCCACCGTCCCTTCAAGCCCTCCATCTCTAGGAAGACTTCATCCAATTACTAAAATCATTAATGAAGTCGAAGATATTTTCTCTCGTTTTGGTTTTACTGTTGCCACTGGCCCTGAAGTTGAATGGGACGAAATCAACTTTCAAAAACTAAGACTAGATAAAGATCATCCCAGTCGCGACACTCAAGAAACCTATTATTTTGATCAAAAAAAACTCTTAAGAGTCCATACCAGCTCTGTTCAAATTCGTTACATGACTGACAACAAACCACCAATCCGAATTATCTCTCCTGGTCGAGTTTACAGAAGAGATACCATTGACGAGACTCACTTACCAAGCTTCCACCAAATCGAGGGGTTAATGGTTGATGACAAAACCACCTTAACTGATTTGATGGGCATGCTCGAGCACACAGCCAAAAGCCTATTCGGCCAAGATAGAAAAGTCCGCTTCTATGGCCACAATTTTCCCTACACCGAGCCAAGTTTAGAAGTAGAAGTTCAGAATGATCAGGGTAAATGGTTAGAGATCTTGGGCTGTGGTGTAGTTCACCCTGAAGTCTTGGAAAATTGCAATATCGACTCTAAAAAATATCAAGGTTGGGCTTTTGGTATGGGCGCAGACAGACTTGCCATGCTCCGCTATAACATCAAAGATATTCGGTCTCTTTATTTAGGCGATCTTCGGTTTCTAAACTATGCTAGCTCCTAAAATCTGGCTATCTAAATATGTAGACTTATCTGATATCTCAGATAAAGATTTTAGTGAAAAAATGACTTTTGCTGGCAATAAAGTTGAAGCCATTCACAAAATCAAAGGAGAAACAGTATTTGAGTTTGAGATTACTTCAAATCGGCCAGATACTCTAAGTATTATTGGCCTAGCTAGGGAAATAGCCGCTGTCTTTGATAAAAAATTCACCCCTCCAATCACCCCAGACATCAAACTAGGTACTCAAAAACCAATCAAGCTTACAGTCAGCAACAAAGATCTCTGTCCCACTTATACCTATCTTGAAATGAATAACATCACTGTTAAACCGTCAAGCACAGAAATCCAAAAACTTCTCACTCTGACAGACCATCGTCCAGTTAATAATATTGTTGATATCACTAATATTATGCTTTGGGAACATGCTCAGCTAATGCACGCTTTTGATGCTGATAAAATTAATGGCTACCTAAATCTAAGGCTTGGTAAAAAAGGTGAAACCGTTATCCCGATCGATCACAAGAAACGCACTTTAATGGGCGGAGAGATAATCATTGAAGATCAAAAAGAAATTGTTGATGTTCCAGGTTTAATGGGCGGTCTAAACACCGAGATCACTAGTAAAACCAAACGCATTTTTCTATTAGTAGCTATAGATAATCCCGTTTTAGTCAGAAGAGCCAGTATTAATTTAAAACTTAGAAGTCCATCTTCTACTCGTAGTGAAAAAAAACTTGATCTAACTCAAACTGTTGAAGTTGCCAAAAGAGTGGTTGATCTAATCTCTAAAGAGGCTGGTGGAAAGCCATCAACTAAAATGGTCACGGTTAAAGCTTTTTGGCAAGCACCTTTAATTAAACTCGATCAAAAAAAAGTTACTAAAACTATTGGCGTTGACATTCCTCAGTTAAAAATAAATCAATACTTGAAAAGCCTTTCCATTGAACATACCAGTCTAGGCTTCAAACCTCCTCCATGGCGTCGAGATCTAAAAACTGAAGTGGATTTAATAGAAGAAATTGCTCGTTTATATGGCTATAACAAAATTCCAAAAACTCTACCTACAGGGTTGATCCCTGTAGGTAAGACTGCACTTCAGAAAAACTGGCAAAGAGAAATCAAAGATATCGTTGTCGGTCTAGGCTATTTTGAAACATACTCTTCAACTATGATAGGAAAAGAGTTAATCACTTCTTTGGGCCTAAAAGCTCAATGTCACCTTCAAGCTCTTCATCCCATGTCCATAGATTACGAATACATGAGAATTACTACTGCCGAATCACTCTTGCCTCTACTGAAATCAAATCTAAAACATACCAGTGATATCAACCTATTTGAACTAGGTACCGTTTTTTATCCTCAAAATTCCCAGTCTAAACTACCTGAACAACCCCTAGAGCTCTGTCTTCTTTCCACTACCATTTCATACCCTCAACTTAAAGGTCAAATAATAGCCTTAGCGACTAACTTAGGACTTAGACTAGATGTCAAGCCAATGGATAAACCTTGTTCTTATCTTCACCCCTCAAATCAGGCTCAAATTTATTTTAAAAATCATCCGATTGGTTTAATTGGTCAAACTCTAGACAAAAAAGCTTGGTTAGCTACTTTAAATATTACCAGTCTAGTCAATAATTCTTCTACACAACACACTTATCCTGCTATCTCTCAATTTCCCCCCATCATCGAAGATCTCACCTTTACCTTGCCTCCAAAAACTTATCTAGAGCCAGTGATCCAAACTATTCAATCTTTAAATTCTCTGATAAAAAAAGTTTCCCTGTCCAAAACATACAATCAAAACTATACTTTTAGGATTATCTATCAGTCTTTAACTAAACCTCTCTCAGATAAACTGATCGCTCCAATCAGACTAAAAATTGTCTCCAACCTTAAATCAAAACACCACGCTAAACTCATCGGCAAACTCTAGCTTAAATTCCATCCCGGGATGGAATTTAAGGACTTGGGGATGGAGAAGGGGATGGACTCGGACTTGGGGATGGACTTGGAGTTGGTGCTTCGTAATTCCATTCTTGATTGACTCCCACTTTAATCTCTTTATCAGCCACATTACCGCTAGTATCTTCCGTCTTTACTTTCAAAGTATAACTACCTGTGGATAAATGCTCATTATATTCGTACGGTTTACTAGTCAGTTCTTTTCTCTGAGAACCATCAACATAAAACTTAACCCATTTGATATCTTTATTAGAAGTCACCTTAGCCTTAAAGTCAAAGTCACTATCTAGTTTCTGATGATCATCGGGAGCATTTATCTCAATATATATCTCATCCGTCTCTCCACAATAATCCTTTGGGTACTTGTATCTACCATCTTCTTGTTTAGCAATCCATATATCAACTGCTTCCTGCCATCGATTCTTGCTCCCTCCAGCTGGATCACTCTCCTCAAGGACTATATATTCCTTTTCCTCAAAATCGCCTCTAGCCACCATCGCTTCTGTCGCTAACTTATCCTGTCCCTTACAAACCTTGAGCTTGGTATGAATCGGATCGGCAATTACCGGTTCCGTTCCTTTGATAAATAACTCTAATCTACTCGGGTAACCGTCATGGGAAGCATAACCAGAAATCTGATCCACCTCTTTTTGAATAATATTCTTAGGCATTGGCCAGTCCTTAGCTGGAGTTGAAGCTAGAGCCTCAAGCATGATTCTTCTCCAAATTGGAGTCGCTCCGCTAATACCTGAAGCTACCTTTTTCATCGGTGTATTATCATTGTTACCGACCCAAACTCCGGTTATCACTCCAGGTGTCCAACCAACCGCCCAGTTGTCTCTTAAATCATCTGTAGTTCCTGTTTTTACCGCCACTGTTCGGCCAGATATATTCAAAAGAGAGTTAGCTCCAAAAGTAATCAAACGAGCATTATTGTCAGATAATATCTCAGAGATTAAATAGGCTTCTTCCTCAGCTAAAACTCTCTTGCCTTGAACTTGACGGTGCTCTTCCAATACTTTCCCCTTATTATCTTCAACCTTTAAAATGCTAATCGGTTCTACTCTTGATCCACCATTAGCAAAAGCACTATATGCCGATACCATATCGATTAGTCTCACTTCTCCTCCACCAAGTGTTAAGGATAAACCAAAACGATTAACATTAGCTTGAGTTGGTTCAAGCGAAGTAAAACCCATATCATAAGCTGTTTTAAGCATTTCCTTAACCCCAACCATCTGAAGTAACTTGACCGCTGAAATGTTCAGCGAATTACCTAAAGCATGTCTTAGATGAACCGGACCATGATCCTTATTGTCATAGTTTTTTGGTTTATAAACCGGGAAATTAGCTCCACCCGGGAACTCTGTTAAAGTATCAACCAACATCGTCGCTGGAGTATAGCCTTTCTGAAAAGCGGTGACGTAATTTACCGGTTTTATTGACGAACCTGGCTGTCTTAAACTCAAGGTTACATTTACCTTACCGTCATAATCTTCATCTCCATAATCTTTTGATCCCACCATAGCTAAAATCTCTCCATTCTCAGGATCCATCGTCAAGGCCGCTCCATTGCCGATAGCCAAACTCTCAACTTTTTCAATCTCTTTACCCACAATCTCCTGAGCTTCTTTCTGCAATTCCCAATCTAAACTAGTCGTCACCTTCAACCCACCTTGTTCGACCATTGCCTCACCATAACTCTCGACCAACTGTTTCTTAACATACATCACAAAATGAGGTGCCTTAAAGCTCGATCCTTCTGACGCAAACTCAACCTTCTCAAGATCATCTAAGGCTTGCTTCTCTTGATCCTTGGTAATGTAGTCATCTTCCCGCATTCGCCTTAAGACAGACTTGGTTCTATCTAAATAACCTTCACCGATAAAAGGAGAATACCGACTCGGTGACTGAGGTAAACCAGCCAAGATGGCCGACTCGATTAAGTTCAGTTCATCTACGTCCTTAGCAAAATACGTTTCGGATGCTGCCTGAACTCCCCAAGCCGTCCCACCATAGGGAGACTCGTTTAAATACATCTTCAAGATCTCATCCTTGGTGTATCTCTTCTCTATCTGAACAGATAACACAAACTCTTTAATTTTCCGACTAATACTTCTTTGGTTGGTCAGTAAAACATTCTTAACCAACTGTTGAGTTAAGGTCGAACCACCTCCAAGACGCCTTAACTTAAAGACCGTGTTAAAAACTGCTCGAACCCAGCCTAGAGGATCAAAACCTTGGTGTTTATAGAAATTCTTGTCTTCTATGGCTACCGTCGCTTGTTTTAAAGTTTCCGGAATAACCTCAAGTTCAACTAAAGTCCTTCTCTGATCGGCAAATACATCATAAAGTAGTTCATCATTTCGATCATAAATCTTAGTCGAAAAACCTTCTCTGCGAACCACTTTGTCTGGAGTCGGTAAGTCCTTGGCAAACCATGCAAACATTATCGTCCCTAGCAAAGTCGCCCCTAATATTCCAAAAAAACCTAAGACTGCCACCAGCTTAATTAAGTCAGCTCGACTCCGAATTTTGTATCTTTGCTTAAAATCTTTGATCTTAATATATCGTCTTCGCCAGGTTCTCTTCCAGTTAGCCATACAATAAGTCTATCATCCTCTTGAGAAAAATCAACTTTCATGGTATAATCAAGAATATCTTGACAACTAAATAAAGCGTTGAAGGAGAATTTTTACACTCCGGAGCAGAGTCGACAAAATCGATTACGGGAGTTCCCGTTACAGAACTAGCGTGTGTCACATGTGATACAGAGCACGTCAATAATAAGGAGCTAACTTAATACTTAGCTTAAACCAAGGTGGTACCGTCTTTTTAAGGCCCTTGAGTATCTCGATTAATTCGGGATACCCAAGGGCTTTTTTATTGTCCAAAAAAGTGCCAAGGACCACGGACAGTCACGCAGCGACTATATTTTCAATAATTTTACCTTAGCGCTAAGCGAAAAAATCACTGTTCGGTCCGATGTCTAATCGGACCCCTTGGCGCAAAATTATTAAGTACTTATTTATTAAAAATATGAAAGAATCTTTAAACTTAACACCAGGGTCAGAGCGATTATCGCAACTCGAAAACCTGAAGGGGAAAAATCACCTAATAATGACTTTTGATAGTTGTAGATTTGACTCTGCTAAGTTAGCTACTATGCCTAATCTTAGTCAGGTAGCCACATTAATGGAAGCTCAAACCTTATCTCACTACACACCAGCCGCTCACACTGCATTTTTTCTAGGCCATCTTCCTACTACACCAAACTCAATTCCATTTTTTGATGAAACCAAAATGCAACCTTTTAGAATAACCACTGGACCTGGGAGAGATCTAGGGAAAAACTGTGGCCTTCTATTAGAAGGAAATAATATTATAGAAGGTTTTCGAAAAAAAGGTTTTTTTGTTTTAGGTGTTGGCGGAGTCTCTCAATTCTCATCAGGAAGTTTTTTAAGAGAAGCCTTTCAGTGGAGTAAATTTACATATTTGGGTCCCGATATGGACGAAGAGCCATTAAAAACCCGCGAACCAAATCATTTTCCATTAAATAACATAGATCAAATAGTTACTCAACTGCAAAACCAAGGAAAATGGACTCTATTTATAAATTGTCCAGAAACTCATTACCCTTATGATTGGGGAGAAGGAATTCCTAGTGAAGTTGAAGCAATTTTCCCCATCTTAAAGAAAGGTTTAAATCTACGCTGCCATAATTTGTTGCCTGAGGAGAAATCCATTCTTCTAGAGCAAGCGGATAGTATGCATCAAATGCAAGTTGATGCTCTTGAAGCTATGGATCCAAAAATTGGGGGACTACTTAACGATTTACAATCTATATCAAGAGCAAATGATCGTGAAGTTTTTGTTTCAGTTTGCGGAGATCATGGAGAAAATTTTGGTGAAGGATTAGATTCCAATCAAAAAAACGGATTATTTTGGGGACATATGCATCCAAACACTCAATGCATGAACGTTCCATTATGGATGGCTGTAATTTAATTTCAGTTAATTAATAATATATGAAATTAAAAATACTCGGCATTGCTCAAGACGGAGGAGTGCCTCAAATCAATTGCCATTGTTCAAATTGCATTAAAGCCAGACAAAACTCCATATTTCTATATGCTACTTCTTTTTTAATAAAACTTTGTCCGACTGAAAACATACTAATAGATGCATCTCCTGATCTTAAATACCAAATTAATCCTAAAGAGTTTAAGCATCTTAAAGCAATCATTTTAACTCATGCTCACGTCGGTCATTTTCTTGGGTTAGCTCAGTTGAGCTACGAGATTAGTAATAAAAAGAATATTGTTGTTTTTGTATCGAAAAAAATGCACAAATTTTTACTTTCTAATGAACCCTGGAAAAGCTTAGTTAATAATAAAAATATCAAGCTTAGAATTTTTACGCATAACAAAAAAATCTTCTATAAAGGTGTGAATATTAAGCCAATTAAAGTTCCTCACAGAAACGAGCTCAGTGATACTTACGGATTAATTATTAAAAACAAGCTTACCATCACTATTATTCCGGACATTTCTCAATGGAATCAATGGAATCTTGAACTATCCAGCATAATAAAGAAAACTAATCTGGCTTTTCTTGATGGAACATTTTTCCATTCAAAGGAACTTCCCAACAGGGATCTAAAGAGCATTGGCCACCCGTTGATCGTAGATACTATCAAAGAACTCAAAGAACTACCTCTCAAGCATCAAAACAAGGTTCATTTTATCCATTTCAATCACACTAATCCTGTTCTTAACAACCTATGTAAACAAACTGAGATTAAAAAAAACGGTCTTAATCTTGCCAAGCAATTCTCAGTATTCGATTTTTAATTTACAAAATTAATAATAAAGCATTATAATAAATACATGACCATAGACGAAATTCTAACTAGAGCCGTAGATCAAGTTTTACCCTCTAAAGAAGGTCTAAAAACCTTAATGGAGAAGAAGAAAATTAGACTATATCTAGGTATTGACCCAACAGCTAAAGGTCTTCACTTGGGGCACACTGTTCCCTTGAGAAAACTCCAACAATTTGCCGACTTGGGACATGAAGTCATTCTTTTATTTGGTACCGGCACTGTTCTTGTCGGAGATCCTTCAGAAAGAGCTACTGGCCGAAAACAAATCACTAAAAAAGAGATCGAAGCCAATATCAAAACCTGGAAAGAGCAAGTTAAACCTATCATAAACCTTAAAAAGATTAAGCTTAAACAAAACAGTGACTGGCTCTTAAAATTAAAACTTGAAGACATTATTAAGATCGGCTCACAAATATCAGCCATTCAGCTCTTTAAACGAGATAACTTTACCAAACGCTTAAAAGCTGGTGATACCGTCTGGTACCACGAAACTATGTATCCTTTGCTTCAGGGCTATGACTCAGTAGTTATGGATGTAGATCTAGAAGTTGGCGGTACCGATCAAACTTTTAACATGCTGGTTGGTAGGGAACTCCAGAAAAAAATGAACCGTCGTGAGAAATTTGTCCTTGCTAATAAAATGATTATGGGTACTGACGGACAAAAAATGAGCAAAACCTCTAATAACTGTATTTGGTTAACTGACCCAGCTAATGACATGTATGGAAAACTGATGGCTGTCAGAGACGAACTACTTCATGATTATTATGAATTCTTTACGGAACTTAACCTTGACTCTCTTGATTTATCAGACCCCTTAGCTGCCAAGAAAAAACTGGCTTTGATTATTACCAGTCAGTTTCACGGAGACAAAAAAGCACTTGAAGCTCAAAAACATTTTGAAACTACTTTTCAAAAAAAAGCTCCTGAGTATCTCAAAACAATTAAAAATCGAAATACGCTGGTAACTACTATCTCTCAAGTCTTACCCTCAAACTCACAAGCTAAAAGACTAATTTTAGATGGAGCCGTTGATATTAACGACCAAACCATTAAAGATTTTGATCATCAAACCAAAGTAGGGGATAAGATTAAAATAGGTAAAAAAACCTTTGTTAAAGTTATATGAGACTAACCAAAAAACAACGAAAACTCTTTTCTGTCATAGTGGCCATCGCCGGCTTAAGCCTTATCTTAGGCTCCCTGATGCCTCTATTCTACACTTACTAACTTTCAAGGATAAACCCTGAAGGTGAATTAATGACCAAGCTAACTCTAGATACGCCAATTGATCAAGTCTTTATGATTGGTCCTGCTTATGCCAAACGACTCAATAAACTAAATATCCATACAGTCAATCACTTTCTTCATCACTATCCTACTCGTTATCAAGATTTAAGAAACATCACCCATACCGGCAAAATCATTAAAGCTCAAAATCTTTTCACTCGCTCTAGAAAGCAAATTCAAAAAGCCATTATTCAAACCGAGACTCAAACAATTGAGGCTATTTGGTTTAATCAACCATTTCTAACTAAAACTCTTAAAGCCGGCTTGACCATCAATCTCGCTGCAGAACAAAAGTTCTTCGCCGGAAAATTAAGTCTAGTTTCTCCTGAATATGAGCTAGTTAGCCCCGAT
>Ga0233437_1000784_pt1 | contig 66472 bp, 58 predicted proteins | sample SI_122_August201_FD_182714 | JGI IMG/M metagenome (GOLD analysis project Ga0233437, IMG submission 182714) | Seawater microbial communities from Saanich Inlet, British Columbia, Canada - SI_122_August2016_200_MG | ecosystem: Environmental > Aquatic > Marine > Inlet | place: Canada: British...
TAAACAGTAGGGGATCAATATTAGAATTACTTGACAAACAAATAAAAAATAAAAACCCGGTAACAATAACGGAACCAGAAATGACCAGGTTTATAATGTCCATACCAGAGGCAGTTAGATTGGTCATCAAAGCTGCAAACCTCACGCAAGGTGGAGACGTTTTCATATTAAAAATGCCAGTATTCAAATTAAAAAATTTTATTGATGTTGCAATAGATATTATTTCAAGTAGATACAAAATAAATAAACAAAGAATAAAAATAAAAAAAATTGGTCTAAGGGCAGGAGAAAAAATGCATGAAGATTTAATGACGGAAGAAGAATCAAAAAGTGTAATAGAAACAGAAAATTATTTAATCCTCTCCCCAAAAGTGGAAATTCCTTTGTTTAAAAAAGCAAAAAGAGTATACAAAAATAGTAAAAAGACCTCTAGAATCAGCTACAGCTCCAAAAATATCACCCCTTTAACAAACGAACAAATAAATAAACTTCTATCGATTAAGCAAGTTACTTCTTAATACCATTAAATAAAGAAAAAAATTCTTTTGGAGAAATAACCTTTAAAGAAAATATAACTCCCAAATAAACTAGTAATCCGATAAAAAGCACAAGAAAAGATTCAAATATTATATTGACCTCAATAACCTTCTTAAGAATCGCTACAACCCCTACAAAAACTAATCCTGAAAAAAATGACTTTAACCAACTAAAAACGGGAATTTTTACCCCCACAATCTTGCTAACCCATTTAGATGACAGATAAAGAACCAACAGGTATGAAATTGAAGTTGCAATCGCAGCACCAACAATTCCATAAAAAGGAATTAAAATCAAATTAAGAATAACATTAAGAAATGTAACTGATAAAATAATCTTAGTAACCAATTTAGGTCTACCAATAGCAGAAAGAATACTATTATTTATGGTGGCAACAGAAAACAAAATTGCCCCTACAGAAAGTATTTTTAATGCATTAATTCCCAATATAAACTCTTCACCAAAAAGAAATCTCAAAACAATATCTGAAAACACAAATAGTATCAATCCAGCAGGGACAATAAAAACAAAAGCCTTTCGGTAGGTTTCATTAATCACCTTGGATATTTGGGAATATTTTTTCTTTGCCCAATATTCTGATACATAGGGGAGTATAACCTGGGCCATAGAACTTCCAAGAGTAACAAGCAACATCGCAGTAGGCAATACTACACTATAAATTCCCACCTCCGACAGTGTCCTAAATCCAGTTAACATCATAACATCTATCTGCCCAATTACAACAAACCCAATGGCCGCTAACAATAAAGGAAAACCATAATGAAATAGTCTAGTTTTTAACCTTGAAGAGTAATCTGACTTATACCTAAAATATTTAAATAATTTTAAAAAAACTATTATCGATATAAACACCCCCAAAAAAGCAGCAAAAATATAGGCAATTGCTGGAGAAAAAATTCCCATCTCCGAAAAAATTAATATTCCTAATAAAACAACCAAATTTATGAATAACAAATCCCAAGAGTAATATTTACTTTTCTGGAACCCCACAAAAATATTCATAAAAACCCGATAAAGAGAATAAAATAAAAAGTATGTAGACAATAAAAAAAGCAAAGGTTTAGCTAAATCACTCCCAAAATAATTCTTTGACAAGTAGTCTGAAAATAGGATTAAAATTAAAATTAAAATTAAACTAAAAATAAAATTGACTATAAAAATAAATTTGATAGAAGCTTTTATTCTACTCGGTTGATCATTAACTAAAAATTCTGGAATAAATTTCATAAGGGAAATACTAAGCCCGGCATCCCTGAATACTATAAAAAACCCAACAAAAGTAAAAACAGAATAAAATAGCCCAAATTCCTCCAAAGTTAGTTGTCTAGATAAAATCATCCTAATTAAGTACCCCAAAAAAGAGGCAATTACCCCAAAGAAAAATAATAGGCCTGCATCAAAAAGTAATTTTCGTTCTCGGGTCATAAATCTAAAAATAAGGGGGAATTTAAAAGCGTTGTGAAACAAAAAATTATAATCCTAAATAATCAATTAATCTATCTACGCACCCTTCCACATTAAGTTCATTTGTGTTTAATACCAAGTCCGGATTTTCTGGAGCCTCATATTCTTGGCTCACCCCAGTAAAGTCATTTATTAATCCAGCTCGAGCCTTTTTGTACAATCCTTTTGTATCCCTTCTCTCACATTCTTCCAAAGGACAATCAACAAAAACCTCTATAAAATTCTCATCTCCAACTAACTTTCTAGCAGAATCTCTTTCTTTCTTGAATGGACTAATAAATGAGGTTATCACAAAAATTCCAGAATCAAAAAATAGTTTAGAAACTTCAGAAATTCGCCTAATATTCTCTTCCCTATCCGATTTAGAAAATCCCAAATCGCGATTAAGACCGTGACGAATATTATCTCCATCTAACAAATAAACCAAAAAACCCCCCTCATATAATCTTCTCTCAAGTTCAATAGCAAGTGTGCTCTTCCCACTTCCAGATAATCCGGTAAACCAAATTAATTTATTTTGGCCCTTAACTAAACTCATTCTGTCTTTTCTCAAGACCTTTCGGTGATGCCAAGTTATATCATTATTTAATTCCATTATCTCCCAATAACATTATAATCTCATTAACTTTATCAAAAACATTAAAATCTTTATCTTTTATACTTAATGAATGCACAATATAATCCGATTTTTCGTAATCAATATCTACCCCTGGAACCCCTTTCTTTTCTTTTTTTTCGGCTTTAGTATAAATTCCTCGGGGGTTAACTTCTTTACAGATTTCTAGGGGGGTGTCTACAAAAACTTCTATAAAGTTTTCATTTCCTATTATTTTTCTAGCATAGGCTCTTCCCCTTGCATACGGACTGACTACAGAAACAATCACAATTTGTCCCGCATTATATAAAACATTGGCCATCTCAGCTAATCTTCTAATATGTTCCATCCTAGAATCAACAGAAAAATCTAAATCGGAACTCAAGGTTAGCCTAACATTACTGGCATCTAAATAATATACATTTTTTCCTTTATCAAATAATTCTTTCTCTAAATTATTAGCAATATCTTCCTTTCCACATCCTGGCAACCCAGTTAACCAAATTACTTTCCCCTTATGCTCTTGCCTTTTGTGCCTATCCTCTAGGCTAACCATACTAGACTTAGGAATAACAGAAACATTCTCAGAAACATTAACACTATCTCTCTCCCTGATTTCCCTTGTAGTCTCCTCAATTATTCCACCACCGCAAACAATTTGGTCATCAACAATCACAAACCTTCCATTAGTAGGAATTTTAGAAAAAGAATCATAAACAACTGGGCCTTTAGTCTTAATAATAATATTACCAACATCGTGCTTAGATAAATAATCTTTTCCTGGAACTTTCTCCAAGGTATTTGAATCAATTACACTATTAACTTCATGAACTTCACATTCAACTTCTTGTGAATTCAACTTAAAAATATATTTCTTATTTTTAACTAAATCACTTTTACCCATCCAAAACAAACTACAAGTAAACAAATTTCCAACACCGGGCTTATTATCATAATGGGATATTATCTCTCCCCTCTTAAAAAAATATTCATCTGCAACAGTAATCCCAGTATACTCCCCATATTTAGATTCATTTTTAATATTCTTACCTTCCCATTCTTCGATAGATAAAACTTTAGTTTTCTGATTTGAGGGTAGTAAAATAATATCATCTCCAACTTTCAAACTTCCAGACTCAACCCTTCCAGCAATAATTCTTCTATCATCAAACTTGTAAATATCTTGTATAGGCAATCTCAAGGGCTTCTCCCCTAAACTTTTATCTTTTCTAAAATCATCAATTGCTTCAAGTACGCTCTCTCCAGAGTACCAACCCATATTCTCAGATTTATTCGCAACATTATCTCCCAATTTAGCAGAGATAGGAATATACTTTTGTGGAAAAACTCCTAGCCTAGCCAAATAACTTTTTAATTCAGTTCTAACCTCTTCATACCTCTCTTGAGAATAATTAACAATATCCATTTTGTTCATAACAACATAAACTTGTTTTATTCCCAATAAATACAATATGTAGGCATGCCGCTTTGTTTGTTCTTTAACTCCTTCATCAGCATCAACAATTAAAATGGCTGCCTCTGCATTCGAAGCCCCACTGATCATATTCTTTAAAAATTCTTTATGCCCCGGAGCATCAATGATCGTGTAATGTCTTTTATCCGTAGAAAATTCAATTTTAGTAGTATCAATAGTTATACCTTGCTCCTGTTCTTCTTTCAAAGCATCCAACAAAAAAGCATATTCAAATCCCTTACCAATTTCCTCAGAAATCTTCTTAACTTTTTCAATAACTCCTTCTTTCAAAGAATTAGTATCATGTAACAATCTTCCAATTAACGTACTTTTACCATGGTCCACATGCCCAACAATAACAAATTTTAATGCATCACTCATGCGTTCTTCCCCCACTTAACAACATTCCAAGTTCTTTCATGTAAGTAATAAAAAAGCAATTTATAAATTAAATCCAAAATTCCTACACCAATCGAAAGAGAAATTTCCTTAGTCACCAAATAAACTAAAAAAACAGTAATAATTGTAGCTACAAATCTCCAAGTAAATGTCTTAACAATAGAACGTATCGCTTTATCTCCCATCTTACATGTACCCCTTTGCCCTTAATTTCTGCAAAGCATGTGCATCTTCTCTATCCTGCCCTCTTCCTTCTCTCTCAGCAGTTTTAATGTTTTTCAACTCCTCAACAACCTCATTTACATTACTCGCATCAGAATTTATGGGAAAAGTAATCGGCATGCAGCCTAAGCTCCTATATCTTTTTCCATTTTTAGCAAAATATAAACTAATCGTAGGAATCCCTTCTCTTTCTATATACTTCCACACGTCATGTTCTGTCCAATGTAAAATGGGGTGTATTCTAATATGTTCTCCTTTCCTAAAATCAGAATTAAACTGGTCCCACAACTCAGGGGGTTGATCAGTATATTCCCATTCAAAATCGGCATTCCTTTTACTAAAAAATCTCTCTTTCGACCTAGATCCTTCCTCATCGGCCCGAATAGCCAAAATCAATCCATCAAACTTATATTCATCAACGAAGTTCTTTAGAGCAACAGTTTTCAAATGATCACAAACTTCCAAAGCAGTATTATTATCATAATTTATTCCCTTAACAATTGCATCTTTATTAATACCTATAATCAAATTCAAATTCCATTGTTTTGCTAACTTTTGCCTAAACGCATACATCTCAGGAAATTTAAAAGTTGTATCAATATGAACTATGGGGAAAGGAACATGCCCATAAAAAGCTTTCATAGCTAACCACAATAAAACCGTAGAATCCTTACCCATACTCCACAATATCCCAATTTTGCCAAATTTTTTATATGCTTCCCTCAAAACATAAATACTCTTAGATTCCAACTCATCAAGCCGATCCATCTTTCATCATTTCCTCCAAAGCCAATAAATAATTATGAATATTTCCATTAGAAGCCAAAAATCCTCCCCTTACAAGAAAATCCTCCCCATTATACTTTAACCTAACTCCGTCAAGATTCGTCAAGTCTCCACCTGCCCCCCTCAAAATAGCATCCATAGCACAAATATCCCACTCATTAACATCCCCAAATCTAAAATAAATATCCACGTCCCCCTTAGCTATTAAACCCCCTTTCAAAGAGCTTCCTGCAGACTCAACTTTCTTGAATTTATAATGGTTAATTAAAGTTTTTTCCCTTTCAGAAGAATGATTCCTGCTTTTAATGAGAACCATTTCATTAATATCAAACCTATCAGAAACATGAAGCTTAGTCAATTCATTTCCCCTTTGACAAAAAGCTCCCTCTTCCTTAGAAGAAAAGAATAAAATATCTTGTACGGGCAAATAAACAACCCCTAAAACAGGATTTCCATTATAAACTAGAGCTATATTCACCGTAAATTCTCCATTTCTAGCAATAAACTCTTTTGTACCATCTAAAGGATCCACTATCCATACAAACTCCTTACTAAGCCTATCTAAACTCTTGGCCCCCTCTTCAGTTAAAATCCCAAAATCTGGAAAATTTTTTCTTAGCCCCTCCACAATTATTCTACTTGACTCCAAATCTGCTTTTGTGAGAGGACCATTATTTTCCCTATAATCAACAGAACAATCCTCAGAATTATAAATCTCAACTATTTTATTCCCTGCTAAAACAGCTAAATCCTTAGCAACGTTTAGTTCCTCCTTTAATTTTAAACTCTCACCCATAACAAAATAAGCAAAACTAGGACCATTTATATATCTTACTAAATACAAATCCACCACTCCCCATCCTAAAAAAAGAGAGGGGTCAAATAAACCTCAATAAACGCAGCAATAACTAATATCGCAACAGAGATTAAACTTAAATCTAAAGCATCTTTCAAAATTCCTCTAAATTTAATCCCCTCTAAATCCCTATTAATCATAGCAACAGAGATTATTCCCCCAGCTAAACCTGCAATAAAATACGCCGCAATCTCAGGAATACCATGCAAGGCATACCTAAATAGCCCAAGGGATAAAAATTGGAAATAATGAAATATATTTGTGGCTCCCGCCGCCAAAGCAACTTCTGCCAACTTTCCTTTAACAAAAGTACCAATCGCCGCACCAATAACCGAAGCATTCCAAGTCAAAATAAATATGGCTCCAGCACCATAAAAGAAAGAGAAAAACAAACAAAATAACATAACCTTAAAATTATTGAAAAATATCTGTAAAAAAATTCCCCCTCCACTAATTGCGGCTCCAGAAATCTGATTATTTATGGCATCTATTGTATGGAGTTGTGAAGAAAACAAATTTTGAACCATTGCCCCCGGCAAAACAATAAACCATAATGAATACGCCAAAACATAACCCATAAACAAGGCCAATAAATATTTAATAACGTGAGCATGTTCTTTTAGAATTGCGCCTTCATTTTTTAATTCAACATCAACTTTCTCTTCCCTTTTAATGCTCTTATACATAAAAGGAATAGAAGCAATTACAGTAAGAAAAACCATAATCATACTTGGAGAACTTCTAAAAATCCAAGTAGCCAAAAACAAAGCTATGCTAGCATATAAAAAACCCACAAAAAACATCCTGCTTGGATGCTGAGCAGCCTTACTTGGATTAATAATTGACTCTAAAGCCATATTCTTGTAAATCGCTTAGTCAGTTTATATAATTTTTGGTAAGGCGAGGATAAATTAAGAAAACTTTTAAACCCAAAAAATAAAATTTACTTATGAATAAATTTAATAAAATTTGTAAAGATATAAAATCCCTAAAAATACAGGGAGCAAACAACATTGCACTTGCAGGATTAAATGCACTAAAACTAAACCCTTCTCAAAAAGCAGCAAAAATAATAGTCTCCACCAGGCCTACTGAACCCGCCCTAAAAAATGCAATAACATTTGCCAAACTAACAGACATTGAAACAGCAAAAAACTATTTATTAGATTCAAAAAAGAGAACGACCAATTTAGCCACATCACTAATAAAAAACAATCAAAAAATATTCACACATTGTCATTCATCAACAGTCATAGATGCATTAAAAGAAGCTAAAAAACAAGGTAAAAAATTTGAAGTTCTGAATACTGAGACAAGGCCAAGATTCCAAGGTAGAAAAACTTCTTTAGAATTAGCAAAAGCAAATATAAAAAATACTCATTTCGTAGACTCGGGAGCTGAAGAAGCAGTTTCTCAATCCGATATAATTCTTCTTGGGGCAGATATGATTACTCCTGCTGGAGATGTTGCAAATAAAATAGGTTCAGAAATAATAGCAAAATTAGCTAAACAACATAAAGTTCCATTATATATAATAACCAGTTCTTGGAAGTACTCCTCAAAAAAACTCAAAATAGAGGAAAGGTCTCCAAAAGAAGTATGGAATAAGAAAAATAAGTTCATAAACATAAGAAACCCGGCATTCGAACTAATAAGCCCAAAAGACATAACCGCAATAGTATCCGGGTTAGGAATTCTAAAACCAAAAAAATTAACAAAAAAAATCAAAAAAACATATTCTTGGATAAAATGACAGTTCGGATAGTTTATAACAGTTGGATACCAAAAATGCTTAATTGCAGAGGGATTACCCTTTACCCATACATATTTATTCGTTTTTCAAAAAATAAAGCTAAAGAAAAACACATAATTCATCATGAATGGATACACGCCCAACAAATTAAACAGATGGGAATACTTAAATTTTATTCAATGTATGGGTATCATTATCTAAAAAACTATCTTAAGAGTTGGAACCATTCTGAAGCATACCATTTAATACCTTTTGAACAGGAGGCTTACGGAAAAATGCAAAACTTCAAAATCCCTAAAAAAACTAAAATGATAATTTGCTTCGATCTAGATGGAACTTTAGTAAATACAGAAAAGTGGATAGTTGACGCAATAACCGTAGCTCTAAAAAAACATAATCTAAAAATAAAGAAAAAAGATTTATACAAACAATGGGGAGTAGTTTTACGCACAGTGTTAAAAAAAACCTTCCCAAAACTAACCAAAACAGAGATAGAAGAAATAATTACAGATTATAAAAAAGAAAGAAAAAACACAATACATAAAATAAAACCTTTCAAAAACACAAAGAAAATCCTAAAAGAATTATCAAAAAAGTATACCTTATGCATACTAAGCAACAACCCCCACTCAATTATAAATAAAATATTAAAAATTGCAAAAATAGATGAGAAATTATTTTCAGTAATCATAGGAAACGATGAAGTAAAGAGAGCAAAACCATTTCCAGATGAAATTTATAAAGCAGAAAAAGAACTAAAAAATAAAGTCCAATTTATGGTTGGAGACTCAAAACAAGATATAAAAACTGCAAAGGCAGCAAAAGTAAAATCGATAATAATTTTAACAAGTCCAAAACAAGTCTGGAAAGATTTAAAAGAAGCAAATTACAAAGTTAAAGATATAAAAGAAATTCCTAAATTAATAAAAGAGGTAATCAAATGAGCCAATATTTAGATTTTGTAGACTCAAATTATAAACCAAAAAGAACAGATTTAGTTTGCACTTTTAGGTTTGAACCTGCCAAGGGCATATCAAAAAGAGAAGCAGTTGGCAGAATAGCGGCAGAATCCTCAAATGGTACTTGGACTACCTTATCCACATTAAAGCCCCACATAAGAAGAATACGGGCCAGAGCATACAACCTACAATCAAACTATGTAAAGATAGCATATCCATTAGAATTATTTGAACTTGGGAATATGCCTCAATTATTAAGCTCAATAGCCGGAAATATATTCGGAATGAAAGCAATAAACAATTTACGATTAGAGGACATTTCATTTCCAAAAAAATACGTAAACTCTTTCAAAGGGCCACAATACGGAATAAATGGTATTCGAAAATATATGAAAATAAAAAAACGACCAATGACCGCAACAGTTCCTAAACCAAAAGTAGGAATGACTACAAAGGAACACACTCAAGTTGCTTATGACGCATGGACAGGAGGAATAGACTTCTTAAAAGATGATGAAAATCTAACTTCACAAAATTTTAATAAATTCGAGAAAAGAGTAAAGTCTTGTGCAAGAACAAGAGACAAAGCAGAAAAAGAAACGGGTGAAAAAAAAGATTATTTCATAAATGTATCCGCAGAAACAAAAGAAATGCTAAAAAGAACGGAATTAGCAAAGATATATGGTTTCAAATATGTAATGTGTGATATTCTAACAGTTGGATGGTCGGGACTCCAAACATTAAGAAATGAAACTCAAAAATTAAAAATGGCAATTCACGCTCACCGAGCATTTCATGCGGCATTTGATAGAAATCCAAAACACGGAATGTCAATGTTAACAATAGCAAAACTATCAAGATTAATTGGAGTAGACAATATTCATATAGGAACCGTTATTGGAAAATTAGTTGGAACAAAAAACGAAGTTCTACAAATAGAAGATGAAATAACTCAACAAGTAGAAAAACCACTAAAATCAGAAAAAAATATATTAAACCAATCTTGGTATGGACTAAAAGACACTATTCCAGTTTCATCGGGGGGACTACATCCCGGACTAATTCCTCAAATAACAAAAATGCTAGGAAACAACATAGTACTCCAACTAGGTGGAGGGATACACGGACATCCAAATGGAACTTATGAAGGATCAAAAGCAACAAGGCAGGCAATAGCCGCCACAATAAATAAAACATCTCTAAAGAATTATTCCCAAAAAAACAAAGAATTAAAATCTGCCCTAAACAAGTGGGGATACACAAAACCAATATAACAAAAAGGTTTATAAATTTACCAACCAAACTCTAACTATGAAACTATTAAAATTTACAGATTATGGAAGATTCTTATTCTTTGCAGCACTAATAGTATTTTTATATGGAACATATAAAATTATTGCCCCGTTTATTGCAGCAATAATGGCAGCAATAGTGCTGTCCATAGTATGTTACCCATTATATACAAAATTAAACAACAAGATAAAGAAAAAAAATGTTTCTGCAATATTGGTGGTCTTATTACTTCTCCTGGTAATAACAATCCCAGGGTTATTCTTCGCAAATACACTTTTACATGAAGCAATAAATATTTACAACTCGGTAGGAAGTTTAGATCTTCCATTCTACTCTGCCAAGTTAAAAGAAGTAACCGGATTAAACATAGAATTCGACAGATATATTTCTGAAACAATAAAAGACTTCTCTAATATATTCATACAGTCCAGCACAAACATGATAAGATTTCTAGCAACCGGATTCATCCACATATTCATAGCATTCTTCACAATGTTCTTCTTACTAAGAGATGGGAAAAAACTATCAGAATCACTAAAAAAAGGAATCCCGCTATCTGCCTATCAAAAAATAAGATTCTTCAAGGGAACTGTAGACAGAATAAATGGGATCTTTCTCGGTTTCTTGGGGATTGGCATAGCTGAATTTCTTGCAGCATTAATAGGGTTTACTATATTTAAAGTTCCTAACCCCTTATTGTGGGCATTAATGATAGCTATCTTTGCCTATATTCCTTTACTTGGGCCCGCAGCAATATGGATCCCATCTGCAATATATCTTTTCATACAAGGGGAAACCACAAGTGCAATTTTACTAGCAGTATACTTTGGAGCAATTCTTAGCTTCTACATGGACAATATATTAAGAGCCCAATTAATAGGCAAAACTGCCAAAATACACCCAGCAATATCAATAATAGGTATTTTTGGGGGATTAAAATTATTTGGGATAGTTGGACTTGTTGTAGGTCCATTAATGCTTTCTTTATTCATACTTTTATATACCCTCTACCTCGAAGAAAATGATAACACTAAAAGCTAAAGATGTAAAGCTATCTACGGGTGGACCCTTAATTGCAATACTTAATCAAAAAGATGCACAAAGGCTAAATTTGCAGGCACTAGACAGAATCAAAATAACTCGAGGCAAAAAAGAAGTAGTGGCAGCAGTAGACGTATCGGAATCAACCGAAGTAAAACAAGGACAAATAGGCTTATTCAAAGAACTTATAGAAGAATTAGAATTAAAAAAATCAGTTCTACTAAAAGTCTCAACCTCCCAAGTGCCAAAATCAATTGAGATAATAAAAAAGAAATTAGACAAAAAAGAATTAACAAAAAAAGAACTTTTTATGATAATTGATAATCTTACAAAAAACGAATTAACTGAAATAGAAATAACTTATTTTGTTTCCTCATGTTACTTAAATGGTTTAACAGATAACGAAACTAAATATTTAACTCAAGCAATAGTAAAATATGGAGATAAACTAAAATTAAATAAAAAAATAATTGCAGATAAACATTGTATTGGGGGAATACCAAACAACAGAACAACCATGCTTGTTGTACCAATTGTAGCAGCCGCAGGGATTACCATGATAAAGACAAGCTCCAGATCGATAACTTCTCCTGCGGGAACAGCAGACACAATGGAATCATTGGCAAAAGTAACCTTCACCACTTCAGAAATAAAAAAGATAATAGAAAAAGTAAATAGTTGTATAGTGTGGGGCGGAGCGATTGACTTAGCAAACGCAGATGAAAAACTAATCAAAGTCCGTCACCCATTAAGAATAGATCCAAGAGGATTGATGTTGGCTTCAATTCTAGCAAAAAAAGCTGCCGTAAATTCAACTCACTTGTTAATAGACATACCAATAGGAAAAACGGCAAAAATCCAAACAAAAAAACAAGCTAAGCCACTAAAAAGACACTTTGAAAAACTGGGAAAACAATTGGGGATAAAAACAAAGGTAATAATCACAAATGGGTCTCAACCAATAGGAAAAGGAGTCGGTCCCAATTTAGAAGCAAGAGACATTCTATACATATTAAGAAAAGACCCATTGGCACCAAAAGACCTAGAGAAAAAATCCCTCGCAATGGCAGATGAAATATTCAAAATCACAAAAACAAAAGCATCTGCTAAAGATATTCTAAATTCCGGAAAAGCATATCAAAAATTCATGGAAATAATAAAGGCACAAAGGGGAAATCCAAAAATTAAACCAATTGATTTAAAATTAGGAAAGTTACAACACACTATTAAATCACCAAGATCTGGAAAAGTAGTAGAAATAAATAATAGGACAATATCAAAAATAGCAAGACTTGCTGGCTCACCTTACGACAAAGAAGCAGGAGTATATCTAAATATAAAACTAAAAGATAAAATTAAAAAAAATCAGCCATTAATGATAATTTACTCAAATTCTAAATCAAAATTAAATTCTGCAAACTCTGAAGTTAAAGGCGCAATAAAAATAAAATAAACGCAAGTACTAAACACATAATATTTTTGTGACAATTTCCTAAATTAATCGGAAAGGAATTGATTCAGAGCATCAGCAAATTTATATGCCTCTTCCTTAGAAATTTTTATTTTGGCACTTTCTTTGATGTACTCCCCCTTATCAAAAAATTCTAATTTTCCCGTTGTTACCTGCATAGTGTCGGAGTTACCATCCCAATTTTCTGTTACAGGGAAACCTTTTTCTTTTAATTTAGGGTTCCATGTACAATCTACACTTATCCAATCTCCGTTAACTTTGATTTTCAAAGAATCATGATCCCAAATTGTACCTGATTTCAATATATCCAATATATTTTTAGGAATTGGCAAATCTTTCCAATCAAAAACAACTTTCACTACCCCAACCTCAAAACCTTTCTGTTCAAGCAATTTTTTCAAAAGGAAGTGTTTATGTCTACAATCTCCTTTTTCTAAATTTTCATCAATTTCACCCTCATTATATTTACATACATTATATGGAATTTCTTGCACTTTTTCAAAAATATCTATAAGTTCATTTTTCATTTTATACCTTGATATAAACGCCGGGACTGGGATTTGAACCCAGATGCCCTTTCGGGCTCGGCTTTCAAGCAATATGATTCAAGGCCGATGCAATACCAGATTATGCGATCCCGGCAAATTCTGCAATACTTCGGTGCTCTCGGCTATATTTAAATTTAACTGATAAGAAATATATTTATTCTTCTGAGTTACCCTCTTTACCTCTTTATTAATTTTCCACAAATCATTAAACAAAACATTAACGCCCAACAATAATTCTTTACTTGCCATATGGAAGATAACATTTCCCCTTTTATTAACTCCCCCATCCGTATAAAACAAACCCAATAAAAAATATTTTTTAACAAGTTCATTTGAATTAAATATTATGTCTGGAACCTCTACTATTGAAGCTTTTTTACCAAATGGAATTCCAATATCGTAAACAACATAATCAAAAATTTCTTTTGAATGTTTACAAAAATCATAAATAATTTTTCTACCTTCTCTTTTTCTAGAGTTAATTTTCCCTTTTTCATCAAATAGTTCATAAAAAAGCTGAGCAAACAAAACAACTAATTTCTGGTTAGTATTATAAAAGTTTATAGAATATGTAGGATATCCAAAACCATTTTTACGATTAGAGATGTAGCCGTCCCCAATAAGCATACCTAAAAATAAAGCCAGTTTGTTTAAATCCATATAAGAAAAGAACTAAAAATAGTTTATAAATTATTTCTCCGTGCGTGACAAGTTGTCAAGTTAAAGGACTCCCATGATGTGATATGTCAAAGCAGTTCCAATCTTTATGGGATTGTCTCCACTTTCAAATTCGGCAACAACACAATAATCATTTCCCTTATAAATTTGATTCTCATTACCCTCCTTAAACCAAATAACAAATCTATTCTCATTAGCATTGTTGCACGTAAGAACAGGTAACTTTAATTCTCTAGTTCTTTCATTATCTTCAATAGACGCCAACAAAGTAGGTATATTAAATGGGGCCGGATCTAACATCTTCTGCCCAACAACCCTTTCAACCGTTAAAAGGGCAACAATCATTTTATTTTCATTTTCTAAGTCCAAATAAACATCCCTTGTAATATAAATATTCTTAGCATCCCTAATATCCCATCTAACCTTTTCAATAGGAATGTCTTCTAACTCTTCAGGACCATACTCAAAAGGAATCAAATATTTCTGCCAAAAATATCCAAATAACTTCTCATATTGTAAAATATGTACTTCATTTCCAGTATGTTTGTCTAAGATAAAATCAAAATCTGCAGTAACTCCCCCATAAATATATTCCGAACTTGTCCTAGAATAAATAGTATAAGTAACAGCAAAAGCAACAACAAATACAAGAACTATAAGAACTGCTGCTATTGATTTTTCTTGTTTTTTATCCATTTAAATCACACCAAGTATCTTATAAAATAATCCGTCCATTAATTTTATTTCATTATTTCCTTCTAAATAGACACAGTTTTCCTCTTTATAAATTTTATTATGTCCTTCTCCAGAAAAGACAAAATTAATAGATTCAGAAGAACAATCCAAATCAGTTTCATCAATCCTATTAACTAAAACTCCCAATAAAGCGAATCGATTACTAAACTCATAAAAATATAAATCACTCATATCCCCCACAAAATTAACTACTCCTCCAATTTCTCCACCCATATTTACCTCAAAATCAATTTCGCTGGGCAAATAATTAAATAAAAAATCTTGATTCAATTCTTTTATGTAAACCGACCAACCATTGTCAGTGCTCTTAAATTTATAATTATTAATGGTCTTAGTTTCACCAGAACCCCCATACATAAATCCAACAGTACTAGAAATCATCAAAAAAGCTACAAAAAGCCCCATATATACTTTTTTCTTATCTTCTCTTTTCATAATAGAATAATGAATAAATCTCTATTTAAAAATCTTTTTAAAAAACAATCAAAAAAAAGAAAGAAAAAGTGTAGAGTTTTACTCTACAATTACTTCTGTACCAGTTAGGCCACCTGCAGCTAATTTCTCTGCTGCTTTCTTGGTATCTTCTATTTCCCATCCAGCAACAATCAGAGCAGTTTTACCTGCATCTTCAATTAACTTTAGCAATCCTTTGTTCTCTGTTATCGTTGAAGCTGCTTCACATGCAGGGTATGTTAGTCCCATGTAATCAGCTGTTAAGCTATTTACACATGGTCCACCTACAAGGATTAGGTTGTCATAACCAGCGGCTCCGCTTTCTGTAGTTAACATTGGTTCAACTGTTGAACCGGAAGACCTTATGTTGAAAGTTACTTCTCCATAAACTTCCTCATGTGGAATCCAAAATGTCAACATATCACTTTCTGTATCGCTTTCGATGTCCAATACCTTGATACCATACATAGACAAGAATTCTCCTCCATTCTCATCCCAAGTACCAATCGAGTGGTTTGCAGCAGTTCCATATGGTTCATAGTAGACCAAGTCAGCAACATCAGATACATCTACAGTATTTCCTAATCTACTGTTCGAAACACTTACGTTAAACAAAAACGTAGATCCCGTATATGCATTCTCATCTGCAGACTCAACATCCTCTATAACTACAAAACTTGGTGCTTGGCTTGCCACAGTAGTAAATTCACCAGATGCATTATATGCTACAATATACTTTGTAGTATCACTGCTTGGTTCAAAACATAGACCCGTTCCGCAAGTCGTACTATTTGCTGCTCCAGTTGCTTCCACCCAATCTTTATTGTCATCATAGTATCTTACAAATCCAGTTCCATTAATTACTGCTTGATATGTATCAGTACCAGCAATTGTAAGTCCATCGTTTGAAGCTGCGTTTCCTACTGCTGTAAACTTAATTACATCCTCAGTAAGTTCAGAATCAGACGTAGCGTTTTCTGTTTCAAAGTTCTCCAATAGTTCGATTGTATACTCTTGGTAGGTTTGCTCCGGTATGTTAAAATCAAGAGTTACAAACCCAAGAGGGGAACTCCAGTACTCTCCAGAACCAATTGGAGCCGGATCATCATCATATTTGTTGATCGTTTCACTCCAATCTACACCTATATAGTCACCTATTGCACTACCATTAAACGTATTTTCATTGTTTATTTGTATAGCCCAATTCCAAGTCGCATCTCCTGCATCATCATCCACATCTGGCTCATCTAATTCCAGTTGAACAGCATCTCCGTTCTTAACTGTAGTAGATATATCGTCTCCAAATGTAACTAATACGGATCTAGACTCTACATCCTCAGTATAACCAATCTCATCGATTTTAACTTCAAATGTTCCTCCGGCAACGTCAAAAGTCTCTTCATCACCCTCATCTGAATATGCATGAGTTGCATCGTCCACCCACACTTCAACACTAGTCGAAAAAATTGTACCAATATGTATTGTATGTCCATCAGACTCTGCAGTCGAATCCATCTTCATAGATTTTTGAGTTCCAGTTGTAATTGTAACTGCTTCAGTAGCTGCATTTGTATCAGAGATTCTTATTTCTTTTCCAAGAAAGTCTATTTTAAGTTCATGGTCAGAAGTTACATTTGCTGTAAAATCTTCATCAAACTCATAGAGATATCCCCAAGACATTGTTGTACCACTAGTATACAATTTAGCTTCAGGTCCTAGCTTCTCTTCAGCAGAGATACCTGACGTTGCCAAATAAACAGTGTCACTAGTACTTACATTAATGTGCTCAGATGTTTCATAATTTTCTCCTCTGAAATCAATTCCATCATCCCAAAGGGTACTAATCTTTCCATCATCCAAATCAGCCGAAAACTCTTGAGATAAGTTTTCACCAAAGTACAATTTTTGTATATCGGATGAAGCAGTGATTTCTCCAACACCTGTTCCAATTGCGTAGTCATCAAAATAGCCTTTTACTGTAGTTCTAGCAGCGTTATCATTTGAGCCTGCATCAGCACCAACAACCATAGCCACATCAGCATATGCATCATTGACGATAAATGGTGCGGGCATATCCGCTAGAGTTTCACCAGCTGCTAAGGCACCAGCCATAGTTCCAAATAAGACGGCGGAACCAGCACCGACAGCTGCGATTTTTCTAATAAATTTTTTCATAATACTTTACACCTCCAATTTTACTATTCCCTCTTATCGAGGTCGTTTGTCAACACCAAAGTCATTGCTATAAGCTACGACGCTGTAGTCTTCTATTTTCATTAATAAATCAGCAATTTTTCCGTTTATAAACATTTATCTGTTTCAGAATATAAATCACCACCAAAACCCTAAAATTCGGCCGTTTCAGCCAGTTTTAACAAAATTGTACTACTTACGACAGATAACTGTCCTAAATTTATCTCCACTACCAAAATTTATGTATTCTGAAGTAGTTCCTTCCGTACAATTCCCTAAAAAATCAGTATAACCGGACCGACAATTAATTTCAAAACCAACCTCATTTTCAGGCATTAATTCAAATTTGTCCTCGACAAAATCAAAAAGAATATTGCATCCATTACCCGAACAACAACTAGAAATCTCCGCTTCAAAATTACTATTTCTAATAGATGCCTTACTCAAGGCATTGGCAAAATTATAAACTCTCAAAGAGTAATAAGTATTTTCCTCTTCAACACCTCCACCAAGTACAAAAAACAAAGAAAACAACCCAATTAATGCTAATAGAATTACAATTACAACAAGCCCCATCATATCGATTTGGCCTTTACTCATACATAACCACCTCTAACTTCTCGACAAAATAATCTCCAGAATCATAAACACAAATCGGACTGCTTATTCTTCTACCCTCTAAACTATCATCATCAAAAAAATTATACAAAACTAAATCATCCAAAATAATCCTTTTCCTTCCAAATAATTTTCTATAATACTCTTTATTCTCTTTTGAAATATCTGAAAAAGATTTTGCTTTTTTTAGATCAATACATTCCTCATAAAATCCAAATCTAGAATATTGCAACTCTGGCATCGAGGGCAAATAAGAAAGTAAATAATAAAATTTATCTTCTTCATAACTCTCTTGAATCCTATCAATATTTCTAGATTCAAACTGATAAAACACAATCAACCCAATGGCCAAAATAACAAAAAATATAAAAACTACAAACATACTTTCCTGAAGTTGCAATTGTCCTTTTTTCAATATACCACCTCGCAACCAAATCCATCTAAATTATCATTCACACCTTCCATACTATTAACATCCTTAAGAATAATCGCATCTCTTAAAGAATTATAATCACAATTTCCGGTCACTTGTTGAATTTTATAAAAATAAACATCACTCAATAAATTATATCTCTCATCCAATTTTTCCCTAAGACATTCTAAATTATTTTTATTAGAAAATGCTCCAGCAAAAACATAAAAACTCTCAGAAGAACCAACAACAAAGTCTCTTCCATTTTTACTAACGGTGTTTCCAACAACAGAAACATCGGCGTCGGAACTACTGCTTGCTATCTTAATAATGGGTGGCAACTCATCTAAATACGAAGCATCACCAAAATAATACTCTGTATCAGCATCAGAAATAAAAACAACTCTATCAACTAAAAACCCTTTTCTATATTCTTTTACCCAAATTATAAAATTATTTGAAGTAATATTATCCATAACTAAAGTATATGGAATATTAAATCTTTGATCTCCATTAACAATTAAATCCTCACAATCATAACCAACATTAAAACTTTTACTAACTGAGAAATTTTTATATTGCTCAGTACTCTTTGCTCCAAAAATAGAATTTGCAAATCCCCTAGCAATCTCAGCATTTTCTTTAGAATCTTGCAAATCAATATACTTGACTAAAAATCCTAAAAAGAATAACAAAATAATTATTCCAACTATCGCAACAAAAATCCAATTAAACTGAATACCTTGCCCCTTTTTATTCATAATAGAAAATTAAATTCTTAATTTATATATGTTGTGCCTCAACTCTCTGTCCTTGATTAACGAATTTAACATTAATTTTGGAATCTAAAAGACTATCACAAACTAAGCCCTCTGGAACATCTAACTTCTCAATTGTATATTCCTCAGATCCTACTGGCCCTCCAAAATAAATAAAAACATTCTCATCAAAATCAGAGTCCGAATAAATCTCTAAAATATTCTTTAAATCTGGATCACTAATTGAACTTAAATCAATAGCACCATAATTTCTATCCATAAAACAAATTTCTTTCAACTCATTAGGAACTCTCACATCATCTAAAAACACAACACTCCCCATACTATCTGTATAAACACTATCAAACTTCCCTTTAATATCTCCATAGAACGCCTTACCAGAAACCTCTTCCTCAAGACCAACTAATTGCATAACCATTCTTATTCCAAAGAATAAAACAAGAATAGCGACAATAGCAATAAAAACATACACTAAAGGCTGCCCCATAATTTGTCCTTTTTTCATCTTAAGGGTAAACTATATAGTTGCCATTATTTCCATCCAAATCTTTACAACTAATATAATATTTATTGGCTCCGCTCATCGACAACGAAAACTTCTCAAATAAACCATTAGTACCACTACCTGTCCCAACCATCGGTATAGGTTCGGCAGTAAAAGACTCTTCAGAATAAGTACAATCTACCTCCTCGTCCAATACAATTCTTAATTTACTTCCAGCACTAACCAACCTAATTAACCTAGGTGACTCAACATCCGGAACAATAGTAAACTGTGATGTTCCACTCGATAAATCCATCATATCAAAGTCAACACAACTCACAAACAAATCATAAGTTCCACTTCTCAATGCTTCGGTCAATTGAGCTACATGTGCTTTCTCTCCAGTTTCCACAAACAATAACATCTCTTCATATCTTAATTTAGTATCAAAACTATATTTACACTCTGAATCTCTCGACGTAGAAACCAAAACTTCTTGAATATGTTCTGAAGTACTCGAACCACTTTCTGGTTCCGTAATAACAACATCAAATGGCGTTGATACTTTAAATAAAATTAATTTCGGTCTGGATTTGTGCCCTTGTAAGTCTTCGCAAACAACACTATTCAAGTAAGTTTGTCCCTCTTCAACTGTCAAACTAGCCTCAAATTTATTGCTATCCACCCTAGTCATTTCATTTTGGGGATTCATAAAGTCACTATTCAAAAACTCATCCTCAACCATCTGGTCAATCATTTCTTCATCTTCATCTCCAGTAATCCCATCTATAACCGTGCCGGTAATTTCATCTTCCAATGTTTCCATATCTACTTCAGAATATTTACAATTAGCTAATGCTTCGTCTGCCTTCACCCACATTGTAATCGAATTAGTAGATTCTAATAATTGTGCAGTATAAGGATAAGACTCGATAATAACTGGCGGCTCACTATCAATTTTCTCTGCCTTATGAATATTAAACTCATAAACCTGGCTCTTCTGATTTCCTTCACAACCCCTTTCACACATCACAAAATATCTATAATCTTGAATCAAAGGATCACCAACCCAAAGGCTTGTCATATGATTTAATCCGGCTCGGTCCTCCTCTTCAAATATATTCCACGCACTAAATTCTTGATTAGGATTATCTGTATATCTACAAAATGCAAATTTACTAGTCTCGATTTCTAAATCATAATAATTATCTGAATATTCAACCTCAACAATCCCTGTAATTTCCGAACTAACAGTCAACGGATCATTCGCAGTACTTTCACAATTCTTCAGAGCATCTTCATTAGCATCACAAATTAATTCTCCTCCTTCTCCAGAATAAACATCACAATCAGTCCCCAGGCCCCTACATCTTTCTGTAGTGCAATCTCTAAATGGATTTTCATTACACTCACTACATTTTGTATAGCCTGCTTTTCTTACATCATCCGGAACACAAACTCCAGAATTATATGTCCCTTGATTAACTCCATGAATTACTGTACAAGACACAAAATTCATAAAGTCCGCATTCTCGCACATCTGGGTAACTCCAGGAAGAAAAGATGCCCATCCAGCAACAAAAGTACAAACAAACCTTCTAACCCAGAATTGTGGGCTCAACCATTGAGCAACACCTAAAAAGTCCACACCTACTCTTTCAAGTAATGCATCCATAACTATATTCACACCAGCACTAGCCAGTTGTTGTGAGAAAATTTCCCAAATAACAGCACCACCATTCCAATAAGAACTCCACCAATCCACCGCTTCCTGTCTCCAGTTTTCAGCTTCCCCAACATAAGGTTCATAATATTTACTACCATAATAAGGAACAAATGTATTTTGTTCACCCATTTCCATACCCATACTAAAAAAGATATTATTATTCTGATTAAACGTAAATGGTGGACTTAATAATTTGGGTGGACTATTCTTAGCCCCCTTATTATCTACCAATACTTGATTGGATCCGGTTCCAGTGATATAATCCCAATTAATACCGGCTGAACTTGCTTGAGATGCTGCAAGAGAAGCATCCATACCATTTATGGCAGTATAATAAGCAGAAACCTCACTTCCAGTTAACTTACCATCTCCATTCATATCGGCACCAGCAGGTAAGTTAGCATCTTTATATTTAAAACCATCTCCTCGATCAACACCACCCTCTGAAGAATACTCGGCAACTTCAAAAAACTGCCTTCCGGCAGCAGTCAAATCATCCCATCTCAAAACTCCACCAAGGGTAAATACTTGTTTTACAAAACTACCCATAGTATTCAAATATCCATCACCAAAACCCTTAATACTGTCATACCAATGACTTTTCGTTTCCACCACCTTAGCATCTAACTCTGCCCCTTCTTTAGTTGGAAGTTTAGTATCATCTACACTATTACCAAACAACCTAATTCCAACTTCATTAACTACCATCTCACTCAATTTTCCAATTGCAGTATTCGTAAAGCAAATCATAACACTTGCAGCCCAGTTAGTTTTTTTATCTCCCTTTAAATCACAATTACCAAAAGAACAACAAGCACTTTCATATTTTTCATAAGGACTTCCTGCCCTCGAATCCGTAAACAAACTACATGAATCGGGTTTATCAACAGGATATTTTGGAACACACCAGTTATGATCTATATGCACGCAATCTCCTTGGACATTACAACTATTGCTCCCATCACATTCACCAGGTCCAAAAACCCAATAATCCCACATCTTAATATCTAATGCTTTCCATCCACCAACTTGGGCCAAATTACTCAACCATTCCACAACATTCATCATATCACTACCAGAATCTTGTCCGGCAGCATCCGAACATTCTGAACATTCTAAATAGTCATTTCTCCTAACCATTATATTCTCTGTTGTTGAATTATACTCACAAATTTTTTCTCTACCATCAAACACAGAAATAGCAGACTCTTCAACAACACCCAAACTACAAGTATAGACAACGTGGGTTTCGCCTGGCCCCTGATATTGAACACAAGCACTCGAACCACTAGGGATATTAACAGCATATTCATTTTCACCATTAACTTGAATTTTCTCAATAACCAATTCTCCATCAATATCTTTATACTCAACACCCACTTCTCCGGCTTTAAAATAGCCAGTATCATAAGTTAAACTAGTATACGATAAATCAATTTCACAAGAAGTAGCTTCACAATTAGCAGTCCCATTTTCTTCTCTACAAATCTCACTATTCAAACCACATCCTTGAGATTTTTCAATAGGTTCATCACATTCATTAAATAACCAAACATCCCCTTCATGACATTTACTTATGCCTGCCTCGCCGCACGGCTTACACCTATCAACAAACTGATTGTCAGAACACATTACCCCAGCATTAAAATCAGCATTACATTCAACGGTAGTTGTCAAAGAACAATCTCCAGAATCCGGGACACAACATCCGATTTGCTCAATCAATGAAGGACATTCAGCATTTGGTAAAAAACTATAATCCAATCCCAATGTATTTGCATCAGCTTGGCATTGCCCTCCAAAAATAACAGAATATTGATTTATCGTTTCTCCATCCCTAATAATTTGACAACATCCAACAGAACATTCCGGAACAGAACTCAAGGGTTCAAATTTAGGAAGCCCCCCCTCGTCAATACATTGTTTCTTAAATTTCTTAGCACTACATATTCCATCCGCTTCAACACAAGTAACTTTATCGCACGCATTAGAAGAAATTGCATCACAACTTATTCCGCCAGTAAAAGTCCCAGAACATTCACTTTCAGAAACATCCTCGGAACAATACAATCCTAAAGATTCACTATAAACACAACATCCTTCCCCTTCAGCAGCAGCAACTTCCTTAGAACCAAATGAAATAGCAAAACTAACACTCATTAAAACAATCATTACACTAACAACCAACGATAAAGTTTTTTTCAATATCATTCTTCTATTCCCACCAAAAACCTATACTCGTAATCCTCATCTAATCCCGAATTCTTATAGAGCAACTTAAATAGTAAGTTCTCTGGATTATTATAACCTTCCGCTTCTATCGTAAAATAATTAGTAAACCCTACACTGAGCAAATCATCTCTATCAATATATCTAAAAACTAAATCTTCCCTTTCACTAATTAATTCAGTCATATCTCCATCATTCTCAATTGCATTATTCACAAACAAAGAAGACACCGCATGTATCTCCCCCATATCTATTGGAATTTCAACAAAATAATTTTCGATAGTTGTTTCATAACTAGACCTCTTCACAGTGACTGGGAAACTAATACGCAATCTAACTTTATTATCGAACTCAACATCAACATCTAAATCTCCATAGCTAACATCATCAAAAGCATCATCAAAATAATCAAAATCATTAATACATTTCCCAAAAACCATATCACTATTATCTGGGTCTAAAGCAATATCTCTCAAAACTCTTTCAAATTCATCCCTAGATTTTTCTAACGAAGGTAAGACATTTGTATACTCTCCATCTTCTTTAAAGGCCGCATAATTCAAAACCCCATAATCTTCACCAGATGAAAGAACAATATCGTAATCTCCGGCCCGAGGAACAACATAACCTCCCTGCCTACCCAAAGTATTCAAAACAACCATCGCAGAATCTTCCGCACAATCTTCAACAAAAGTTCTGAATGGCTCAACTCTAGAGTTAACAAAAACTTGCGCTTCCCCATAACTCAAATCATCCTTAAAACTAATTCCACCTAAAAAAAATATTAAAACAAAAGCAGCCACTATAACAATTCCCAAAATAATAAATATAGTAACCTGACCTCTTTTATGCATAAAAGAAAAAACACGAAAGAAATTTATAAATGTTTCTAATCATTACTTACTCTCGGTGCAAGAATAGTAGTTAATTGTAATCTATCTGTAACATTATAATTAATCTCCAAGGGATAATCTTTACCAAATTTTAACCGAACCCTATCACTAAGCTTCGAACCCTTAATTACTTTCTTCAAATACTCTACAGAATATTTTGATGAGACTTCCTCTCCCTCATCAACAATAATTGCATTATTATCATCTCCAACAACACTAACTTTTGCGTCAGAAACATGACTACTTGCTTCAATATCAAACCTATCCTTCAACGCTTTCAAAATTATTGAATCGGCAATTATTGCCATATCCTCAACAGCATCATTAAAAACACTAGCATCCAAATTTACGGTGGCAGCAAACTTCAACTCCGGAACTTTTTGATCTTTATCACGAATATCAATTAAGCCCAAATTGAATTTCCTATTTCCTTCCCCACTTAATTCTATCTTCAATCTATTCTTATCTCCATCTAATTCTATACTAATAGAATCACTAGGCTTTGCTCTTCCTAAAACCTGCTTCAAACTGTCTAAACTAACAGCAATAGTTTCTTCCCCTTCAACACTATATTCAACAAAAGAGCTGCTTAGCATCTTAAAAATAACCATAGCAACATTAGCTGGATCCATCGCTACAATCTCTAATTTATCAGAATCAAATTTAATTTGAACATCAGAAACCAGATCAGAGATGATATTAACACTCTCTTTCAAAAATCTCGGCTCAGCTAAAACAACTTTCATATTAAAAGGGGAAACAAATTTTATTTTTAATGATTTCTATTGTTTAGTATACTCTCCATCTATGGTTACATTTAGTACACTCATAAAATCTAGTTTCCGGTTCATCCCCCGACCTTGTCTGCAAAGTCCAATAATATGCAATTTTATTGCCACATTTCTTACATGTTTCTTTAACTTTCGGCAGCGTCTCAATCTTTTTACTTCGAACTTCTATCTCTTGTTCTTTAGTCAATCCAACTTTCTCTTTTATAATTAAATTTTCGGCCTTCCCTCTTGGGGAATAACCACACGAAGGACAATTAGATTTCTTCTTCTCATTATTCAACATCATTAAAGTTCCACATTTTTGACAAAACATTCCATTCATTTTAAACCCCCGACCAAGACGTTTAATAAAGAACTGAATCCAATTTTAATCCAGCCCAAGAGAGGTAATCTCAAAACCGCCTTGCCCAATAATTTATCTTCACTTATTTTCTCCTCACTTGTAGATGGCGCATGGTTATTATCTCCTTTTGTCTTAAAGTAATACTTGCCATCTTCCTGCCAAATATCAACTACCCTATGAATGATTGGATAGTTCAAATTGCCATCAAACACAACAACATCTCCGGTATTTATATCTTTCGCTTCCTTCCCCAGAAGTATCATTATGTCGCCTTTATTAAATCCATTTTTCAAAGAGAATTCTTCAAATTCTTCAAGAGTAATATTGTTCTCTTCGTACCATTCACCACAAGTATCCCAATACATATCAAGAGAATAAATTCCCCTTTCGTCAACACCCTCGCCACAAATAGTATACTGGTCACAGCCAGAAGTAACACAATCTGCCTTATGCTCCATACTTTCAGAAACAACAGCAACAATGGGATAATCGGTACCAAGAACAAACCCAATAATCCCTCCACCGCCAAGAATTCCCCCGATTAAAATGAACTTAACAATTAAAAAAGCTAGAATAATAGAAACAACCCAACTTAATAATGAATCTTCATGCCATAAAAAATTCCACAATTTCTTAAAAAAACCCATAGACACTCACTAAAACTACCTATTTATATAAGTTTTCACTTCAAGTTTGCAACAAATTCAGAATTAAACTTTTTCAATCTTTCAACTGCAGAACTTAATGCCTTTTTTGGATCTTCTTTCCCATCAGTTTCAACGATTAAAACAGGCTTACCCACTAAAGGATGGTCAATACTATACCCTGCAATTTTAACATGAGAATCACTCCATAACTCTTTTCTTAAAGCATTCACTAAAGTATGATTTTCGCCTTCTATCTCTAGTTTGATTTTGTTCTTCGTTTCTTCTAAAACTTTTACTTCCATTTTATCAAGTTTAGTGAAAATCCACCTATTTTAAACCTTTCGCTTTAACACCCAAATACCCACTTTAACAAAATGTTTATCTTTCTTATGAAATTGCATAGTCTTTCCCAACAACATATTTATTTCTTTCACTCCAGATACCTCAAAACCAGCATCTTTTGTTAAACTATAAATAAAATCCTTACTCTCAATTTTATGGATCGAATACACTTTATTTGAAATTTCCATAGACTTTTCCAAAAAAACTTTATCTGCATGAACATTTTGTACTCCAAACGGAGGATTCATAACAACAACATCAACTTTTTCATCAAACTCAGAAACATCCAAATTCAAAAATTCAACATTATCAAATTCACAATTCTTCTTAGCAATTTCCAAGGCATCTTTATCAATATCCACAAAATAAACTTTCTTTGCACCAAGAATCAAAGCACCAATCCCAAAAATCCCGTTACCACATCCCAAATCGGCAACAACTTTATCTTCAATATCTCCATTCATAAAAGCAATCCACAATAAAACTGCAGCACTATCAGAATCGGTAGCATACTGCTCCAACTCAGGTTTAACATTATCAAACCTTTCTAATTTTGACAATTTAATCTCTAATTGTTTTTTATTCATAGATTTAAGAGAAATGATTGATTTAAAAAATTAATGAAAAAAAGAAAAAATTAGGGTAAGCTGAAATAAACGCTTTCTAAGTCACCTTGGCTAAGGTCATCATATACTGTAAAGTAAAGTGTATAATTTCCCATATCATCCAAGTTATAAAAAGTGAAATTTCTGTAATAACTAGTCAAGTTATTCACTGGCCAGCTAGCACCCTGCCCACCAATGGGCCCATCTAATTCAAACTGTGCAGAAGTTATTCCATAGTCATCAGTAGCATAAACATGGTAATAAACATCACAACTTATGCTACCATTGCTACCATTGCCCCCTCCAACACCACAACTTACCCAATCAAGTTCAAGTTCTTCAATCACCGGGGGATTATCTGTTTGATTATTAAAGGCACATACTCCATCATAACAATCACAAGCATATGAATCAATGTCCCACGTTATATTCTCACTAGGACCATAACAATAATATTCAAAAATCCTATCGGAAAAACATCTGTCAGTAAGATTATAAGTAGTTCCATTAGCCATCGTTCCATAAACAGTACCTTTTACATAATAATTTATTCCGCCGTCCGTGTCTTCACAATAAACTATGGATTGATTTGAATAATCACAATTATTGTAATAAGTTGCAAACACCGCAAGATCTGCAAGATTGGTCTCTCCATCATTATTCAAATCTCCTTCTAAACTTTGATTGGAATAATACTCAGCAAATATTCCTAAATCAGAAATATCAACTTTCAAATCCTCGTTGTAATCTGCATCAAGACAATGAGTCTCATTATTAATCTCTTTCAATGGAGCCATTCCTCCCTTTCCTAAACTAAATTGACTTTTTGAAGAAGCGGACAAACTTTGCTTCAAATTATCAAGCCAACCCGAATTAGATTCCGTAGAACCTTTTAGAGTCAAACTTTTATCCGCTTGTAAAGAAGCAGAATTCTTTTTCAACAAATTTCCAGTCATTTCTTCCCACTCACAACCAGAAACAAATAAAACTCCAACTAAAAACAATGCCATAAAAATAATCTTCTTCATTCCATACCACCTCAATATTAATTAACAAAATAAAAGAATCCAAGTATATATACTTTACTATTTCTTCAATAAATCCCCAATAGTCAAATTCTCATCTTTAAAATTAATATCTTTCGTATTTTTTTTAACATCAATTCTTTCAACTTTCTCAACTAAATCTATGCCTAAATAAACTTTCAACTTATTAGCCAACTTAAAATTGGGCTTCATATTCCCCGACTCTAGATGGTGTATTGTCGATTCTTTCTCCCCAAGATCTTTAGCCAATTCTTCTTGAGTTAACCCTTTTTTCTCCCTGGCCTTCCTAACAACCTCAGAATAATCACTTACTATAACTTCTACATCTTCCTTAGTTTCCATTAGTTTTTCTTCCTTAACAACCGGTTGCTTCAAAATAGGAATAACTTTTCCACTTTTACTACAACTAGAACAAACCTTCAACATGGCACCCTCAACAATAGCATCCATCATTTCGCCTTCCTTTTTTCCACAAATTTCGCAAGTCATTTTATAATGGGAATAAACTGAAAAATAAAAAGATTTTGGTTATAGAAGAGATTCTATCTCATCAAAACCTTGCAATCCTTCTAATTTAATTTTCTGATTAATAACCAAGGCCGGCGTAGATTGTATTTTATGATAATCTACCAAAATAGATATAACCGAAACATCGAAATCAATCGGCAAAGGAATCAACATCAAATCTGTCCCATATTTCTCCTTTAAATCCAACAAAATATTAGCTTGAACGCTCTGTTGCTGTTGTTCAAGAAGGCTTGGATCATCCTTATAAAAATAAATTAAAATATCATAATCCGCATTACATTTCTCCTTTAAGATAAGTGAATTAACTAAAAATTCTGTTTTCAATAAAGCATATCTCCTCTTCTCTGAATCGATAAATTCCTTCAATTTATTCGAAGCCTCATATTCATCTATTTTCCTACCTTGATAGTAAATCTCGTCCGAGAAAGCCAAATTCTTTTCTATGGCTTCGTCACAAAAGTCCTCATCCAATATTTGGTAAAATTGAGTTTGTAATTTAGCGTTAGTTAGCTGAAAATCAAGTTCATTATACCATTGTCCAACCTGATCTAACCTACTTCCTTCAATAGCAACCCCCGCATAAACCCCAATTAAAAATATAACTACTGTAATTACAGCCGCCTTCCAAAACACGTCTTTTGTGTACTTTACCATTTTATTTCCCCCGTGAAAAGTTTATAGATAGATACTAATAAAAGTATCGCAAAAAAAGGCAAATAAACAAACATATAAAAAAATACCATCGGGGTAAACTTCATTCCCGCATGATGCATAATTTTCAAACCTTTTCTAACAAAATAAGTTCCAATTACAAATAACACAACCCCAAATATCAGAAAAACTGTAGGTAAGAGATACATTCTAGACACATCAAAAAGGGCAGAGTTAACACTATTAGAATAGTTTACAAATAACCCAAGATTCAATAATTTCTTTGAAAAAATAATAAGTGTAATAATAAAACCAAGCATCGTCAAAAATAACGATAAAAACAATGCTGGACTAATAAACAGCCCCATCATCCCATAATTTGGATTAAATAACGTACGCTTATACTTAAACAAAGTCTGCATTCCACCAATATACCACCTAACCCTCTGATTCCACCAAACTTTAAATTTAGTAGGAACACTAGTCCAAGTAAATGCAGATAAATTCATTCTAATCTTATACCCTTTAGATATTAGGTTCCAACAAATTTCAATATCTTCAGTTATATTTTCCTCATCAAAGCCACCAACATCAACAACCGCACTCTTTCTATACATACTACAAGCTCCAGGAGTAACAGACACACTATCAACAAACTCAAATAATTTCCTTGCCCATACAATGACAGTATATTCCACTGCCTGTAATTTCTCAAGAAATGTTTTCTTGTTTCTAGCCAGAATACAACTCGTAACTCCTCCAACTTTCTTGTCAATAAGAAGATTTGCTAATTTCAATAAAGTTAACTCTTCTGGAAAAGAGTCTGCATCAACAATCGCAATAAGATCTCCTTTTGCCTTTTTTATAGCCTGGTTAATAGAATTTGCCTTTCCGGTGTTTTCTTTATCAAAAAGTTTAACTCCCTTAAACTCCCTAACTATCTTAGCAGTATTATCAGTACTACCATCATTAATAACAATAATTTCCAACTTGTCTTTAGGATAATCTGAATTTAACAAAGATTTAATCGTATCAGAAATAGTGCCTTCTTCATTAAACGCAGGAACAAGAACTGTCAAAGAAGGAACATCTCTCGTCAAATTTCCCGTTTCCATTAAATAAGGTTCATTCTTAAAAGACAATAATAGAAGTAAAAAACTAAAATACAACGCAATAACACAAAACAATAAGTAGGTAATAGTTAAAACTTCCATAAAAATAGAGACAGTGATTTTATTTATAACTTTTTGGAATCACTCTTCTTTCGAACAAATTTCCAAAGTACTTGAAATCATATCTCTTATATCCTTTTCAGGTTTCCAACCTAATACCTTCTGAGCTTTCTCAGAAGAAGCCGTCAAAACAGCAGGATCTCCCCCCCTTCGCTCACCAAATTCCAATTTAAACTTAGAATTAGAAACTTCTTCAAAAATATTAAATAATTCCAAAACAGAAACGCCATTTGAAGTTCCTAAGTTAATTTTCTCACTTTTACTTAAATCTAAGGCTAAAATATGCGCCCTAACTAAATCATTAATATCCACATAATCCCTAACACAACTCCCATCTTTAGTACCATAATCCTTCCCAAAAATAATAAACTTATCTCTCTTTCCCGTGTAAACTTCCAATAAAATAGGAAAAACATTCTGAGCATCTGGATCAAGGTATTTCAAACCTGCATCTCCTGCAACATTAAAATATCTCAAACATACTCCCACCATCCCTTTCAAATCAGAATACCAATCAATAATCTCTTCACCAATTAGTTTAGTAAACCCATAATAATTAATGGGTTCCGTCCTATGATTCTCATCAACTGGAACAGCTTCAGGTTCACCATAAACGGCAGCGCTACTAGAGAATATAATCTTCTTGACATTATATTTAGCCATAGAATTCAGAACACTAATCAACCCAGTAATATTATCAGAATATTTTTCTGGGGTTTCCATAGATTCCCCGGCAGCCTTATATGAAGCAAAGTGGATAACAGCATCAATCTCATTTTCAGAAAAAACCTTATTTACAAACGCTTCATCTACCAAATCTCCTTCATAAAACTTAGCTTTTTTATCAATCAATTCTCTAATTCCTTTTGATAAATTATCTATAACTATAACCTCAAAACCTTTCTCAATTAAAGACTTAACACAAGCACTCCCAATATACCCTGCACCCCCATTAACTAAAATTCGCATAAAAAAGATTCAAACTATTAAAATATAAATCTTTGGAAAGATTATTCCTCTTTTTTAACATCATTAAATAATTTCTTTGCATCTAAAGAAGTTTGCAAACTATCTTCAACAACATCAAAATAATCATAAAATTTTTGTGTTAATTTCAAAATTCTTGTTCGTCCAAATCTTTCTGAAATCAAAAAACCTTCTTCTTTCAATTTCTTAATATGATCATAAGATTTATTCCCTCGAATATTAGTAACATCTGACTGAATTGCGGGCTGCCTATAGGCAATTATTGCCAAAGTTTCTTGAGTAGGTTTATCTAATTCCGCATCACTCAATAAAGACTCTGTCAAATACAAAAATTCTTTTCTTATATTTAGCCTCCACAAATCTTTCTCATTAACTATTTCCAATGAAGAACGCTTTTTATCATAATCCTCCTTCAAATCTTGCAAGACTTGTTTTAAGTAACCAACACTACCAATACTCGTTAATTTAGACAAATCTTCTAACTTCAAAAATCTTCCAGTTGTAAATAATACTGCTTCCACCCTATTTTTTGCATCTTGCATACTTGCCTAATAACGTTAGAATTTATAAATTTTCTTAATAAACAGGAAATCTCAAAATAGCTGCAAATCCACCAAGTTCTTTCAATTGTGTTCCTTCACGAGTCTCAGTAGAAATAATTTTAACTTCACTATTGGAGGCCTCAGCCAACTTCTCAAATTCTTCAACATCCCTATCTTCAATCTCTTCACTCAATAATAAAACTTTCACAGCACCCAATTCTAAAGATTTCCTAACTTCTTCCTTACCATAAGAAACTTTATCCGATTCAGTAGCCAATTTTTGGTAAAACTCCTGCATAATTTTCTTCTCTTCAATAATCACCTCATTAGCCAAAACTTCATGACTCTTATCCACTAACTCATTTAATCCAAAACTCCCAGTATACCCCAAATCCTTAACACCAATAATTTTATTTTTCAAAGCAGTATGCAAATAATCTCCCCTCATAAAATCCTCTTTTGTTGGACCAGGACCACCAAGCAAAATTCCTTTCAATTCTTTCATTTCAAAGAACTCTTTATTCGCAGCAGAACCAACTCTCTTAAAAAATTCCGCGGCAGCAATATCTCTTAATCTAGCATATCTCTGTTGACTCTGTCCGCCCTTAGTAGTTTTACCCGGAACATTCGAAGTAAACCCTGCCAATTCGACAATATTAGTTCCTTTCAACAATCCTAAAGTGCCTTCTCTCCTATCAATAACAATTAAGCCATACACTTCACTGTATGCCATATATTCTTTCAATGGTTCAGTAACAAAAATTTGATCACAACGATAAAGTCTAATGTTTAACGCTTCGGGAGGTTCAATACTAAAAACCTTTATGTCTGGCTGACCCTCTTTATTAGAAATATCTCCCGAGAAAACTGCGATTCCATTTTTTGGAGTTCTCCCAATAACTCTCAAGTGCCTAATTACTTTTTCTAAAGAACTAATAACCTTATCTCGAGTTTGTTTATCTTTAATATTGGTAGCAGTACCTTGTTCTTGACCTAAATGTCCAATAATTTTAGTTAGTTCATAACCCGCTGGAACATAAACACTCACTAATTCAGTATGCCTCCCTCTAATTGAATCTAAATTACGAATAAATCTCTTTAGCTTTTGCTTAGCATTTGCATCCATTTTACAAAGAAACGTTAAACTTACCTACTAAAATCTCTTTCGCTTTTGTAACTGCCTTCAAATCGTCCAAAACCATTCTTAATATCTCCATATCTTCTCTAGAAATAGTCAAAATAATTTCCGTATTCAAAGATTTATTATGTTTGGCTTTAAACTCCCTAACTTTACTTAATATCTCAATAAATTTATCCCAAGTCTCTTCAGCTACCTCATTTTTCAATTTCTTATCAAATTCTGGCCACGAAGAAATATGAATACTTTTTTCTTTCTCTTGTTTATTGAAATATAAATTATAAATTTCCTCGGTAATAAATGGCATTATTGGGGCAAATAATTTCAAAGTATTCAAAATCAAATAATACAATGTAAACTGAGCACTTTTCCTACTTCCCATCCCCCTTTCTTTAGGATTGTATAGCCTATCTTTAGCAATCTCTAAATAATTGTCACAAATCTGACTCCAGAAAAAACTCTCAGTTAGTAATTTCGATTTAGAATATTCATATTTTTCAAAACTCTCACTAGCTTCCTTAATTAAATCATTAAATTTAGAAAGTATTCCTTGATCAATCAAATCCAATTTAATATTCTTATTATCAAAATCTTCCAAATGCATCAAAGCAAACTTAGAAGCATTCCACAACTTAGTAACGGTTTTACCCCCTGTAGAAACATTATCTTCTTTATACAAAGTATCTTTCCCCAACTGAGAAGTTGCTGCCCAAAACCTAAAAGCATCCGCCCCGTATTTTTCAATAACTGCAGAAGGTTCAACAAAGTTATCCCGAGATTTACTCATTTTTTTCCCTTTCTCATCTAAACCATGTCCAGAAATAATAATATCTTCCCAAGGAATCTGTTTATCATGAAAATGAGATTTAACGATAGTATAAAATGCCCAAGTTCTAATTATATCATGTGCCTGCGGCCTTAAAGACATCGGCAATAATTTAGTTTTATCATAAGCATCATTAATCTTCGGAGTCACAGACGAAGTCATCCAAGTATCCATAACATCCATCTCTGGGATTAACTCCCCTTTCTTATATCCTTTTGGAACATCCCCATCTCTTGGATCAACGGGCAATTCTTCCAGTGAAGGTAAAACAACTTCTCCACTATCTTTTTTGTACCAAACTGGAAAAGGGACCCCATAAAATCTTTGTCTAGAAATAACCCAGTCCCATTGTAAATTTTCAACCCAATGAGTATACCTAGTTTTCATAAACTTAGGATACCAATTTACTTTATTCCCCTTATTTAGTAATTCTTTTTTATGTTTCAAAACATCAATTATCCATTGAGGGGATTTCAAAAATTCTATTTCTGCCCCAGACCTTTCCCCAACATTAACAACATGCATTATTTTTTTCTGATTGGTAAGTAATTTTTTCTTCTTCAAATCAACAATAATTTCTTCTCTTGCTTTTTTTATTTCCTTTCCAGAATATTTTCCAGCCAAGTCATTTAATTTTCCATCTTTTTCGATAATAACTCTCAAGGGCAATTTATATTTCATCCACTTCTCAACATCTTCCTTATCCCCAAAAGTACAAACCATCATAAGACCAGAGCCAACATCCAAAGAAACATTTTTATCTTCCAAAATAGGAACTTCATAATCAAACAAAGGTACTTTTGCTTTTTTTCCTTTTAGATGTTTATGTCTCTCATCTTGAGGATTATAAAAAAGCGCAACACATGCCGGAATCAATTCGGGCCTCGTCGTAGAGATTACCAAATCTTTCCCTTCAGACTTAAAAATTATATCACTAAAATAAGACTCCTTCTCCAGATCTTCAAGTTCGGCCTGTGCCAAAGTACTTTGCAGTTTAACATCCCACAACAAGGGAACATCTTCTCTTTTCAAAAGTTTTTTCTTATACAAATCTATAAATGACTCTTGAGCAACTTTAACCGACCTAGAATCAATTGTAGAATAAGTTAAATCCCAATCAAGACTAAATCCTAAACTATTCCATAATTTTTTATAATTTCCAATACCTAGTTTAGTTTCCTTTAAACATAAATCAGTAAATTTTTTTCGAGTTGTTTTTGATTTATTTATATTATATTTTTTCTCTACATATCTTTCAGTAGGCAACCCATTATCATCAAATCCCATGGGGAAAAACACATTGTGCCCCAACATTCTTTTGTACCTAGCAATAAACTCAAATTGAGAATAGTGCATAGCATGACCAACATGTAAATGAAAGGCCGAAACATATGGCGGCGGAGTGTCTATAGAGTAAATTTTCTTCTTACTTTTGGGATCAAATTTGTAAATTCCTTCCTTTGCCCAATAGGAATTCCATTTCTTTTCAGATTCCTTAAAGTCATACTTTTTAGGCAATTCCATAATAAAATAAACGCTCAAACTTTTTATTTAAAACTTTCTAATAAACATTCAAATTCCTATGTTTCAATGAAACAGAATAAGTAGTTGGATTAATACTCATACCATCTCTAGCAGCAATCGTCTGAACATCAGTAATTCTTTGTATCTCCCTAGCTTGATAAATCGGGTTTTGTTCTAACATCTTCTGACCAAAATGAGTAAGAATAACCAAACTGGGTTTAACCTTTTTAATAATTTTAACAATGTCATCAGAACTAAGATTATTATCGTCCTTATAACCAAAAGGTCTCAGAACATTCAAAATTAAAATATCACTATCCTTCCACTCATCAGCCAACCCTTCAAAATAGGCAGTATCTCCCGAATAAGAAATCACAAATTTGTCGCACCTAATTTTAAAACCAAGTGCAGATTCATCTGAATGTTTTGTTTTCAAGGACTTAACTTCAATATTCCCACCAAATTTAACAACGCTATCTGGATCCAGGGCCAATACTTTTTCTACCGCCTGCCTATGTTTCCTTGTTATATACGCCCTTTCTCCCTCTCTTCCTTGAACAACAGACTTACTTCCAATCAAAATCCCAACCTTATCAATGCCCGAATGAGTCATAGCATCAATAACAATATTCGCATCATTACAATGACTAATATGATTATGGCTACACAACAAAACATTATTTGCTCTTAAAGAAACTCCACAATCCTTTGCTTTTATTAGGGCTCCAGGGCCCGGGTCAATATGGAATTGTATTCCCCTAATTCTTAATATGATTCCCCCGGAGGACCTCAACTGCCTATTGACCGCAACTTGCCCCCCTGCCGTTCCTAAAAAAATTACTTCATATGGCTCAATTTTAACTCAATAAGGAGAATTTTTAATCACTTTTAAATATTTATGAGTTATAAAAAACCCATTGCTTTGGGTCGAAACCTTTAAATACAATTTTCAAACATTCAAAACTACTCTGGGACGGTAGCTCAGCCTGGGAGAGCGCTAGACTGAAGATCTAGATGTCGAGGGTTCAAATCCCCTCGTCCCATCTTTTCAATAATTTTATATACCTCTTAAAACGACCAATTTTACAAAAAACGCCCAAAAATGTCACTTTTAGACATAATTAACAAATCATGGGTAAAAAGAGTAGCGCTAGCAACATCCCTTCTAACTGCCCCATTTCTAATGAATGGTTGTGGAAAACAAACACTTACTTCTCCAGAAGAACCAACCGCAATAGTAGAAACAATCCCTCAAGAAGGTGGGATTATAGAAACAGAAGGTTATACTCTAACATTTGAAGAAGATACATTCACTGAACCCACAGATGTAACTATTTCATATCCAGATAATCAATTAGAAACGCCAGAAAACGCAACACAATTAGAAGAACAAATTCATATTTCTATAGAACACGAACTTCAAAAACCAGTTCAATTAACTCATGAAAATCAAGGAACTTTTGCAAGGTATAATGAAGAAACTCAAGGGTGGGATAAAATACAAACAACGGATAAAGCACTAACAGACCAATTTAGTTTTTGGTCTTTTTTTGATTGGTCTCAATCTTTGGGCTGTGAATGTGATACTCCCGAAGAAAGTCCAGATATTGAAAACCAATTAGACCTCTTTGGAAGTTACGTAGACCATAGATGTAACTTGTGGGCAACTTACAAAGATATCCTACGCCAATATTTCATAGAGGGAAATGGACTGCCAGACCAAGTTTTAAATATACATCTAGATTTCCTAGCAGATACATCGTGGGGATTAATAGATTTTCACAACACACTCTCCAACGTAACTGGATTCGGAACTGAAAATTATCTAAACATAATTGGAGATAGCTATTCAATATACCAGGAAAATTACGACAATTTCACAGAAATTCAATCTGATTTAGACGGCTTACCGGATGACTATGACATTCTACTTCTTGGGTTAATTAGTCCACAAGGGGCCATGGCAAGACAGTTAGCAAATACTTCATCGGGAAAAATAACTGGATTAATCAATCAAATCCATGACGAAGACTTCGAACATGAACGTTTCCCAACAAGACTTCCAATTATTCTTCAATCTCTAAGAAGTCAAGCAAGCTCATTAGAAAGAATTATGGAAGGCACAGAAATAATAAACTTCAGATCCGGAGAGGATAATCCTTATGGAAATTCTTCTCTAACAAACCAATTCGGAATAAACCCTACTCAGGCAGACATAGAATTAGCCGAAAGAATAAAAGAACTTGCTCAAAATGATCTAATATATGTAACGGAAGCGGCCAGCCACATACAAAATATAGTAGATCCATTCAAAGGAAAAATTGTTTTTGTTAGAAAACCTGGAGATGAATATGAAATATACTCTGTTAATTTAAACGACCCAGAAAATCAAACAATTCTAACAGAAGATATCTCAGGACATTCATATGACCCCAAATGGTCACCAAATGGAGAAAAAATACTCTTTACAAACGCGGGTAGAATCATGACGATGGATCCAAACGGCGAAAACAAAACATTTATTACGATAGGATATCGCGCTTCTTGGTCTCCAGATGGAGAAGAAATCGCCTATAATTATTGGGAAAATTATCTAAAGGTTAAAAATCTAAACACTCACCAAACGGAAACAATTTTCGAGGGACTCCCTACCCTTTCTCCAACTTGGTCACCAAATGGAGAAGAAATCGCATTTGCAGTAAGAGAAAATGATGAAGAAATAATTTGGAACATATACAAAATAAATAGGGACAAAACGGGCCTTAGAAAATTAACTGATTTAGACACTTATGACAATTTCCCCGCTTGGTCTCCAGACGGAGAAGAAATAGCATTCACCTCTATAAGGGGAGAATCAACTTATCACGACATATACATAATGGATAGCAATGGTAATAACCAACGCCCCCTAGTAAACACCCATAGAGTAGAACTTCAACCTGCTTGGTCTCCAGACGGAAATCATGTTATATTTAATTCAAATCTATTTGGCCCAACAGATATTTTTATAGTGGAAAGAAACGGCGAAGGCCTAACAAAAATCCTAGAAAACGGCTACGATGTCTCATTAACCACAGAATAAAAACATTTATAAAAAACACTCTCTAAAAAACAAATAGGTGATATGATGAACAAAAAAGGTGCCATAGAATTATCAATGACCACAATCATCGTGGTTGTCATCGGAGTAACACTTCTTAGTTTAGGTTTATTTTGGGTTAGAGGTATGTTTGAAAATCTGGAAGGTATTAGTGGAGATGCCTTCGATCACGCAAGAGACGCGATAGACCAAATAGGTCAAGCAAACGAACCGCTTACAATAAGTCCATCTCAAATTTCAATAGAGCCAAAGAAAAATGACGCAGTAGGGATAATAGTTGCCAACTTAGAAAGCGGAGGGGGAGATGTTAGTGTAACACTATATGCAGAAACTAGTGATGTGGGACTACTATGTGGATTTCCAGACGGAGCCCAATTAATACCAAGTGTAGGTCCAACAACAATAACCTCCGGAGATCAAATAACTGAAATACTTGGAATAATTGATAAAAGTGGAACAATCAGGCCAACTAGTTGTAAAATTAGAGTAGAGGGTTTAACAGTTTCAGATAATACCGAAAGCTTAATCATAAATGTAGAAGCTTAATCTTTTTTCTTTTTTTCATAGAAACCTTTTTAAATAGCCTAATTTCTCCAAGAGACATGAAAATTAACGATTTACCCTCTGGAAAAGTTATAGAAAAGACAGCAGAAGCTCTTAAGAAAGTTCCAGAAATCCAACCGCCTGAATGGGCAAAATTTGTAAAAACGGGCAGACATAAAGAAAGACCGCCGGTAGATAGTGATTGGTGGTACGTAAGATCCGCTTCAATATTAAAGAAAATATCAAGACTTGGCCCAATAGGAACAAATAAATTGAAAAGAAAATATGGTGGTAAGAAAAATAGGGGCCATAAACCTGAGAAAAGATATGATGCTTCAGCAAATTTAATAAGAAAAATGCTTCAACAATTAGAAAAAGCAGGCCTAATAGAACAAACCACAAAAGGAGTACATAAGGGCAGAACTGTGACAAACAAAGGAAAATCATTCTTAGACAAATCATCCAAGTAAAAATGGCAAGATACAAACCCTTAGGGAAAAAATTAAGATTAGCAAAAAAGCTAAGACAAACTAAGTGGGCACCTTTCTGGGTAGTTCCAAAAATAGCGGGAACTGGTAAAAAAATACATCCCTCTGCATTCACAGCCAAAAAAAGAAATTGGAGAAGAACTAAAACTGGAGAATAAGAATGGAAAGAGTATACAATATCCCATTAAGAAAAGAATTTCAAAAAGCTCCTAGATACAAAAAAGCTTCTAAATCAATCAGAGCAATAAAAAAATTCGTTTCAAAACATATGAAAACAGAAAATGTAATAATCGGAAAATATCTAAATCAAGAAATTTGGAAAAATGGTCCAAAAAATCCCCCTTCTAAAGTTTCAGTAAAAGTAGTAAAAGAAGATGATAAGGTCAAAGTAGAATTAGTTGGTGCTCCCGAAGAACCAGTTAAAGAAGAAGAACCTAAGAAAAAAGGGAAAAAAGAAAAAACAACAGAAGTTCCAAAAGCTGAAGAAACTCCTGCAGAACTAGAAAAAGTAAAACCTACTGAAAAAACTCCAAAAACAAAAGAACCAGTTAAAGAAGAAAAGAAAAAAACTAAACCAAAAAAGAAATCTGAAGTGCCAAAAGCCAAAGATTTAGTGAAAAAACAAGAAACTAAAAAGAAAGAAGAAAAAACAAAAAAGATTCCAACAACCAAGGAACTAAAAGACAAACAATAATCCTTATAAATCACATATTTCGACTTAATTCTATGAAATTACCAACAGAAGATACCTCAACAAAAATTTTAGTAAAAAGGGAAGCTGAAACTAATCCGGAGTATGGAAAATTTCCAAAAGATAGAACAATAGAAGAACTTCTAAATTACGGAATTGTAAATATAGACAAACCAAAGGGACCAACCTCCCACCAAGTAGCAGATTATGTAAAAAAGATTTTAGAAATAAAAAAAGCCGGTCATTCTGGAACACTAGATCCTGGCGTAACGGGTTCACTAGTAATGACCCTTGGAAAAGCAACAAGAATAACCCAAGTTTTGCTAACTGGAGGAAAAGAATACTTATGTTTAATGCACGTTCACAAACCCGTAGAAAAGAAAAAAATAGAAAAAGTAATGAAAGAATTCATAGGAGAAATAACACAACTTCCGCCAGTGAAATCTTCTATAAAAAGACAAAAAAGAAAAAGATCAATTTACTATATGAAAATTCTTGAAATTGGAGAACAAGATGTCTTATTCTATGTTGGAACTCAAGCTGGAACTTACATAAGAAAACTTTGTCATGATATTGGTCAAAAATTAGAAGTTGGTGCACATATGGCTCAACTGATAAGAACAAAGGTTGGCCATTTTGACTTTTCATCAATGGTTTCCTTACATAAACTAAAAGATGCTTACGAGTTTTATAAAGAAGGAAAAGAAGATGAATTAAGAAAGATAGTAATGCAACCCGAGACAGCAATAAAAAACATTCCAAAAATATGGGTTCTAGACACAACAGTAGACTCCTTGACTCACGGAGCAGACTTAAACATTCCGGGAATCTCAAAGCTAAATGAATTCTCTAAAAATGAACAAGTAGTAATCCTAACATTAAAAGATGAACTAGTGGCAATAGCAGAATCCGAATTATCTTCAGAAGCAATAATGAAAAATGAAAAGGGGTTGGCAGCAGTAACAAAAAAAGTTTTCATAAAATCTGATATCTATCCCAAGATGGAAAAATGACTCACCACATAATCAACGAATCTTCAGAAATCCCTTTAGTTGGATGTATACCTTTCGGAATAATTGATAGGGGAACAAACCTTCTACAAATAAGACCAACTTCCGTATGCAATCAAAAATGTCCATTCTGCTCAACAAACGCAAATAACTCAAAAATCCACCCAAACACTTACGAAGTAGAAAAAGATTACCTAATAAAAGAATTAAAAAAAGTAATCAAAGAAAAAGAATGTTCCGAAATTGAGGCAAATATTGACAGTGTAGGAGAAATACTCTGCCATCCAAAAATAACAGAAATAATAAACGAAATAAAAAAAATCAAAGAAGTAAAGTTCTTATCACTACAAACAAATGGCTTAACCTTAACTAAAGAAAAAATAGACAAAATAAAAAACTCAGTAAATAGAATCAATCTCTCCATCCACACATTAGACAAAAAACAAGCTAAAGTGTTGGCGGGAAACAATACTTATGATATTGAAAAAATAAAAGAAATCGCAAAATACGCAATCAATTTAGGGATAGAAGTTCTTCTAGCCCCAGTTTGGATTCCAAAAATAAATGATGAACAAATTCCAAAATTAATTGATTTTGCAAACGAAGCAAATGCCAAAATAGGAATACAAAAATACGAAGTTTACAAATACTCCAGAAAAATGAAAGGAGCAAAGGCAACCAACTATTGGAAATTCTACGACAAATTAAAAAAACTAGAAAAAGAAAAAGAAATAAAATTAATTCTAAAAAAAGAAGATATGAACATTAAAAAAACAAAAAGGATACAAACAACAATGGAACCCGGAGAAAAACTAAACGCAGAAATAAAACTCCCTGGATGGTTACCAAACCAAATGATAGCAATAGCAAAAGAAAGGTGCATAACTATAAACAACTGCAAAGAAAATTTAGGAACACAATTAAAACTAAAAATCACCGATAATAAAAATAATATTTACCTGGCAGAGAAATCATAACCTCGACGTAGTTTCGAAACACTTATATAAATAAAAACCAAAATTCTAGTATTCTAAAAAGGAGGTCATCTATATGCCGAAAAAAAACAAGACTCCGTGGGATAAATGGGCATTCAACGCTGCTTGGATAATTGCAATAGTATTAGCAATCTTCTTATCATTTGGACAAGCATGGGCAATGAATAGCACTTGGAGTTTAATCCTTATAATATTAGGATTAATAACTGGATTTACTCATTCAATAAAAGATGTTGGACCGTTCATATTAATCGCGGTAGCATTAGCAATATTTTCAGGATCCAGTCTAGTAATCATCCCATACGGAATAGGATCGTTCTTGGTCAACTCAATAGCATATTTCACAGCATACCTAACACCTGCTGCATTGATAGTTGCACTAAGAAAAGTATACGTAATCTTTAAATAATTTTTTTTTCTTTTTTATTAAAAATAAGAAAACTTTTAAAAATCATTAAAACAATTTTCAAGTATGAAAAAGGAGGTAAATTTACTAATATTCTCATTCTGTATTCTAATCTTCCTAAATCTATCCTTGCTCCCAGTCATAGCCGAAACAGTAGATACCTATTCAAATATTAGTTATAATTATACTTGGTTACTGGGAGATACTACTTTTGATGAAGATACCACAAGATATGGGAACGAATGGTTCCTAATTGCAGACCTTATTGACGGAACTGGAGAAGCATCTTTCTTAAAATGGAATCTATCTGGATTACCAGAAAATGCGAATATAACAAACGCCACAATGTGCCTTTACACTTACAACAACACGGGAAATTGCGCGGGAGGAGGGTGTGCTTCCGATGAAACAATCGATATTTGGTATTCTGATAATGAAACTTGGTCGGAAGTTGATATAGATGCACTATGTGGAAATGGGGTGGCCTGTTCCGCCTTATGGGAATTGTTTTCATCAAAATTAATCACATATTCTGGTGGAAACGACGGAGTTTATGAATGGAACTGTTTTAACAACTTGAAAGATGGAGTAAATTATGCCATAGACAACAGCAGCACATCAGTAACATTTGCGTTGAATCATTCAGGAAGCACTGTGGATTATTATCAGTGGGAAAGTAGGGAAAGTGAACATGATAATATACTAAAACCTTACCTAAACCTAACTTATTATGTCAGAGAAACACTTCAGAATTTAACCATTTCTCTAAACTCTCCAGAAAACGAGTCCACAATGTCCCCCGGGAATATAGCATTCAATTGGACACCTCAAGGAGTAAACGACAGTTATTACTGTGATTTAAAAATAAATGGGACCACAGAAGCAGAAGATATCCCAGCGGAAAATAATACCCTGGCCACACAAACAATAAATATAATAACTGAGGGAGAGTATCTCTGGAACGTAACCTGCTGGAATAACACAATAAACGAATCCTCAGGTACAAACATCTTAACAATCGCAACAAGCTATGATGATGTAAGTTTCAACACCTCTTTTGAAGGGGCAAATTTAGTTAATATTTCATACGTAACTGGAACAGCAGGGGGATATAGAAAATACACTGCAGAAATGAACTACAGTGAAGTCCAAGACGCAGGATATACAAACTATCTTTTCTGGCATTATTTTGGAATGACAAACATCTCAAACAAAAATGTCCAAATTGATATAACTAACGCCCAACAAGATGATGAAGACAATAATAGGTGGAGTCACGTAGAGTCAGTTTACAGTTTCAACAACAATCAAACCTCCACAAACAATTGGCATAGATTAACAAATCTTTCAAACTACAGCTATAAAGAAGATTCAAACACCTACACAATTAACATATCTACTAGTCAAGATGAAGTCTTCGTAGCCGCAAACTATCCCTATACATACACTCAGTTTCACCAAGATTTTCTACTACCTAAAAACACAAGTATGCATGCAAATGTTTCGCTACTTGGATTAACCGAAGAAGGAAGAAACATAAGTATGATTACTATAACCGATCCAAGATACAACAATTCCGAAAAATATAAAATATTTGTTCTGGGGGGGCAACATGTATCTGGAGAAGAGCAAGGTATTTGGAATACGCGAGGGATGATAGAATTTTTACTAAATGAAACAAATACCACCTCTCAACAAATGAGACAAGATTACATTTTTAAAATAATCCCCTTAGCAGACCCAGACTCAAGTTTTCATGGGATACCAAGATATTCAAGAAATAACTCAAATATTGTAGATCCAAATAGGATGTGGGATGACCCAAATAATGATAGTCTTAGTATTTCAAACATAACAAAATCCGAAATATCCAGATTCGCCCCAGATTTGTTTATGGATGCCCATGGAATGATCACAAATCAAGATAACCAGCTTTATTACCCAAACTCTGGAAACCACGATGAAACTGGCCTCATGAATAACCTCTCTTTATATTGGAAAGAAACCGGAAGCAGAACTGCCCAATCAACCTCAGGTCTAGCAAGTGTAGCAATAGATGCCGAGTTTAACATTCTCTCCCTAACAATAGAAACCTCAATTTCAAGATGTAGTGACAATACTAGTTACGTAAGAACAAAAGAAGACTGGATAGAGGGGGGAAAAAATCTAACTCTGGGAATATTAAGTTATTTTGGACAAGCAAACGCAAATTATACGGACAGTGCACCAATAAACCCAATAATAACATTAAAAACAGTAGATGGAACAAACACCACAGATTCAGATTTAAATTGCTCCGCCCAGTTACAAGACATAGATGAGAGTGAAATGAATGTCAGCGTAATCTGGTACAACAACGGAGTTCTTAATTTAACTTTAGACTATAATAATTCATACATAAATGGAACTTGGTTTAATGCAACATTGGGAAAAGGAAACACCACAAAACATCAAGTTTGGAACTGCACAATACAACTGCATGACGGAAATCACACATCCAATAGAACTAGCTCAAACAACCTAACCATAGAAAATAGCTTGCCCCCCATATCAAGTATAGTCTTAAATTCAAGCTCCAATCTAAATACTACAGATGAAAATTTAACAATATATTTCAACATGGGTTCTGACGCAGATGGAGATACGGGATATAATATAACTGATTGGAGAGTAGACGATACTTCTATTGCTCTTTTGAATATGCCTTTTGATAAGAATATTTCAACTACCAATGGAACAATTAAAGATTTTTCAAGCTTTGAAAACAATGGAACTTTAGGAAATGGAAGTTCTGAGGTTAACCCAACCTGGCAAAATAATGAAAATTGTAAGATTGGAGGATGTTATGATTTTGATGGGGACAATGATTTTATTGAAATCCATAATGATTTTGATTTAACCAGCGGAGGAACGATTATGGGCTGGATGAAATTCAATGAGCTAGATGATGACCATGCCCTGATAAATATTGGAGAAACTCCTGGTGAATTTTCCATTTGGATGGATGAAAATGGTGCAGATGACAGATTTGGTATCTCAATATATAATGGAACGGACTGGCCAACAACTTATGGCACTACCGTCCCAAACACAACTTCTTGGTGGCATATTGCTTTTATCTACCACAACAAAAGCACAAATTATGGACAACTATATGTTAATGGAATCCAAGAAGGAAACAACCTAGAACACAGACTTAGAAATTATTTTCATTCTAATTGGAGAGTTGGAATTGGAGATAACGGACTAAAACAACACAATGGAAGCATTGATGAATTTAAAATATTTAACAGAAGTCTTTCCCCAGAACAAATTTACAAAGAATATTCTGAAGGCTTGAATAACCGCTCTACACAAACTCTTGTTTCAAACGAAACAAATAGGGGAGAAAACTGGACAGTAGCACTATTTTCAACAGACTTAGAAGATTACGGAACCATAAACATTTCAGATTATTTAACTATTCCTTCTCCAGACGAAGAATCCAATCCCCCAACCAATCCAGGAAATTCGCCGGGTTCCGAACACCATATAGAGATTGACCAAGAAGGATCCCCGGACTCAAACTTATTGGTAAAATATAATGACAAAATAATATTCACCCACAAAGAAGAAGAACATACTATAGAAATAATCGGAATAGAAAGAAGGGAAAAATACCTAAAGTTAGAAATTAGGTCAGACCCAATTTTAACAAATATTCATGAGAAAGAAACAAAAAGTTATGATATAGATTTAGATAACCAAACAGATATTAGTATAACTGTGAGTGAAATTATACATCACCAAGCAAACATAACAGTCAGAAGGTATATAGAAACCGATTACCCAACAGATTACACCATCATAGAAGAAAACATAATCACAGGGAAAACAACACAAGACCTCCCAAACAACAAAGACAAAGTTCTTCTACGCATAATATTCCTGCTATTAAAAATCCTAGGGATTTGCATACTAATAATAATCTCCCTTGTATTAATTTTATTCATAAGGAAGCAAAAAAAGAAAAGAAAATTCAAAACAAAAAAAAGGAAACACAAATCTAACCACCATTCTAAAAAAACATAATCCAAACATCAAAACAATAGGTTTTTAAATAGTCTAAAATATCTAAAAAGTAACATTGGAGGTGCAAAACAAATGTTAGTAGTTAAATCGAAAATAAAAGAACATTCTGGTGATTTAAACGTTGCTGGAGACTTTGCAACCGCTTTAGATAAGGAAGTCGAATCAATGATCCAAAAAGCATGCGGAAGAGCAAAAGCAAACGGTAGAAAAACACTGCAAGCTAGAGATTTATAAAACTTTTATCACTTTTTTTCTTTTTTTTATTGCCAAAATTTATATACTTCTAAATTATCTTAACACAATGTCTTCAAAAAGAAAGGGAACTTTGTATGAAAGAGAACTTTTCCATATGTTTTGGAATAATAACTGGGCCGCAGTAAGGTCTGCTGGCTCAGGATCAACCCCATTGCCCGCACCAGATATTCTTGCAGGAAATAAAGACAAATTATTAGCAATAGAATGTAAGGCCATAAAAACAAAATCAAAACATTTCAAAAAAGAAGAGGTAGAACAGTTAAAAATATTCTCAGAAACAATAAATGCTTCCCCAATAATTGCAATGAGATTTGACAACAACGGATGGTTTTTCTTAGATGCAAATAATATAAAAGAAAATAAAAACGGAAATTACACAATAACCTTTAATCTATGTCAAAAAGAAGGCAATAGCTTCGAAGAGCTCCTAGGCCAATATAAACAAGCAAAACTATAATTTTAAAAGGTTGGCTCAATTCCCCGAAATAAAGGTGAAACTAACATATTTACTAATAATATTGTTAATCATACCAAATTCTCTGGCATTTTTTCAAATAAATGAGATTATGTATAACCCTGAAGGACAAGACAATAACAAAGAGTACATAGAATTAAAAACAGATTTGAATCTAACCGGATTTATTATTCAAGATTGCTCATCAGAAGATATATTAGAACTAATAAAATATTTTCCCTCAAATTATTCATTGATTGTTGAAGAAGGGTTCAATCATACAAATATAAACACAACAGTATATTCGGTTGGTACAACGATAGGAAATGGGTTAAACAACCCAGAAGATATTGTAATAATAAAAAATGGAACAGAAATACTTGACGCAATACACTATTTCTCAGAATGGGGGGCAGGCGGCAACAAAAATTCACTATGTTTAATAGAAAATAACTGGCAAGAGTGCCCGTCAACCCCCGGATTAGAAAATTTAGCAACACTAAAAAACTATTCTATAAAGATAAATGAATTCCTCCCAGATCCAGAAGGCTACGATGATGCTCCAATGCCCGAAGGAGAATGGATAGAACTAATTAACTCCGGAGACCCAATAGATTTAGAGTGGTGCCATTTCAAAGATAAGGGGGGCAGAACTCTAAACATAACCATGACAAATTCTTATAACACTACAATAAACGATTATTTGGTCATTTACACAAATGGCCTCTTCGGACTATTAAATAACGAAGGATCAGAAACGCTATATTTATACGACCCATTCAACAATTTAATTGATGAAGTTTCTTATGATTCTTCAACAGAAGGAATGTCTTGGTCAAAAGTAGACAATATCTGGAGACAAACAGCACCAACGCCAAATAAAGAAAATGAAAACAATAAATCAAAACTAGACTCAGAAATAAAAATAGAAAAAGTTTACCTAGGAACAGATAGTAAAGCAAAATTTGGAGATAACATAAGAATAAAATTAAATGTATACAAAGGAAACACTTCAAAAACTTCAATATCTATTTGGTTAGAAGATAATGAAAAAAAACTTAGCAAAAGAACAAGATTCAATGTACAAGAAAAATTCAAAGAACAATCAATCACCGTGCCGCTTCAAATATTCCCAAATTGCAACCAAAAAACGCCAGACGGGAAATATAGATTAAAATTAGAAGGATTAAACTCAGAAGATTCTGAAGAAATAAAAGTGGAGGGAATGACAAAAAACCTTTGCGAAGAAATAAAAACCACCATAAAGGAAAAAAGCGATAACAAGTATTCCGAAACAATTATAAACGACCCAAATTCAACCATTGACATAATATATGAGTCAACGGGTAAAAAAACAGAAAAAACAGGAGCACTTTTCTTCTGTTTCGTACTAATATTCGTTATAATACAACTCACTATGGAAAAATGGAAAAAATAAAAATACATACAATTATAGAAATAGCAGGCTCGCCAAGAGAACACGTAGAAGAAACAATAAATAAAGTAACAAAGATAATAAAAGACAACAAAAAACTTGAAGTCTTAAAACAAGAAATCGCAGAGATAGAAACTACAGAAGCACCCTCTCCAAGAAATCCTGAAGAAAAAATAGAAATATTCTCGACATTTGCAGATTTAGAAATAAGTCTAGAAAATTTTGATGAGTTAATGCAATTTTGTTATACATTTATGCCTTCATCAATAGAGATATTAGAGCCAGAAGATCTAAAAATAAAGAACAGTCACCTATCAAATTCTCTAAATGACTTACTTGGTAGATTGCACTATCAATCAAGAATTATCATGGAATTTGAAGCTCTAAAAAAACAAATAATGAAAGCAAGAGAACAAAGACTTAACGAGCAAAAAGATTAAACCTTTTTCTCACTTTTTTTGTATCTTATAAAAATAAAGACAGATATTACTAAAATAACTCCAATAACGCCAAAAAGAATGTTCCATTTATTATCTTTCGGTTCCGAGGTATCTTCTTCATCAATATTCGGAAAAGTAATATTCTCCTCAACTGGCTCATCCTCACCAAAAGCATTTACATAAACCGGAATAATATCGTACTCTTCTCCACCATAAGTTAATTTAATCCAACCAGTATACTCTCCTTTTTCAGTATCCTTCAACTCATTAGCATACATCCTATCCTTAAAACTTTCTTCAATTCCAATTTCTTCAATTACATATCTTTCCATTTGCAACATATCTTCTAGATTCTCTGAAACTTCCACAACAACATTCTCCAAAACCTTGTCAAACCCATTAAATATTCTAACAAACCCTTCAACACTCTCTCCAATATTAAAGGTAATATTCAAAGACTCTTCAACAAAATACAAATCCCCTTCTTCAACAACCTCAATGGGATCAATCAAATCAATATTTTTAAAAAAAACGGGAACATTATAAGAAAATTCATTATAACTAATTAAAATATTAGAAAAATTTTCATTTAATAAAACACTAGAAACATAGAACTCTACTTCTTCACTATCTCCAGCAGAAAGTAAAAAACCATCAACACTAGAAAGATAATCGTCTTCTAAGGTAATATTTACTTCAACACTTTCGTCACCAGGATTATTAATGGTTAAATAAAAATAATTCCCTTCAATAACATCTATTTCAAAAACTCCCGGATCAATAGTCAAAAGACTTTGATTAATTTCTTCAATGAAAAATTCATAATATAAATCTTCTTCAACCAAAATTTCATTCTCAAGATAAATAACATCTTCTAAAACAAAACTATAATTTCCAAACACTTCTGGTAAATCAAAATAGAAATAAGTATACTCATCCAACTTAACTAATCCAGGGTAAATAGATATCCTTTCATCGGCCAACTCCAATCTAAAATCCTGAATTCTGATTTCATCTTCTAACTCTTCATTAAAAAATAATTTTCCTTGAACACTCTCTCCAGAATAATAAGTATCTTTATCAAACTGGACATCTACCGGCAAAGCATAACAAAAAGATCCAAAAAGTAAAATAAAAATAATAAAGAAAATCCCTCTCATTTTTTACGAAGTAAATCACGGGCCTTCTTCAAAGAATCATCCAGCTCTTTCTCAATTTTACCCTCTCTCCTCTGAGCATAAGGATTCTGGGGTGCCGGCCTTCTAACTGGAATACTTTGTTTAGTCACTCTAAATGGCAATTTAGATTCTCCTTTATCTGGGCCCTTTCCCCCCTTCCTATCTTTGAAATATCTCAAATAAATAAAATAAATGGCAGCAATACCAATCAAAATAATCAAAACAATAATTATCCATTTCAACCAAGAAATTCCCCCCACCTTAACACATTCTCCAGTTACTGGATCTATTTCCTCATCATCTTCACAAGTTATACCTGGATCGGGATCGGGATCAACACCACTACAATCTGATGGACAGTTATAAACAGTCTCACCAAAATCACAAACTCCATCCATATTACAAGATGTCGTAGAAGTATAATTTGAAGAAACACACATACAATCCCCCCTGCAAATCTCGCCAGCAGTCATATTACACTGTGAATTGTATTCACATTCCTCTAGGCCTTCAACAATATAATCTCCACAAACTGCTCCGCCACCCAAATCTCCCTCGTGACGAATCCTTCCACTAGAATATAAAGTATATAAAACAAAGGCAGTATCTTCTACATTCTGATTCCAACTTCCATCCTCTTTTTGGAAAAACTCTACAAACTCAACACCAGCATCAATATAATCCCCATTTAATCTTCCATGTTTTTTCAAAGCCAATAAAGACAAATAAGTCGTTTTCAAATTTCCTTCCCAACTACCATCTGGCATCTGGTTCTCACTACTCTTCAACCATTCAACATACTGATTATCACCAGTTAAAATATATAAAAATGCATTACCTCTAGCACCTTCAGAACAACTAGATTTCAAATAAGGTCTAACTAAAGAAGCACCCTCAACTTCTTCTAAAACCCAACTAACATAGCCAGTAGCCAAACAATCACAATCTCCCAAATCATAAAAACAACCATTCTCAATTGTTAAGGGATCATCATCATCTACAATATAATAATTATTCTCAAAATTAAACAGTATAGAGGGGCTTGCCCCCACATTACAATTCACATTAATGGTTTCATTAATATCTGCTTCACCATTCTTAATACAATTTTCAAAATCAATCCAATTAGTTTCTCCACAAATGCCAGAATACAACATATTTTCTGTAGCATTAATCTCAAATATATACTCCTCGCCCTCATAATTTAACTTACAAGTTCCAAAAACATCGCTATCTAATTGAATAAACCATTCACCAGAAGATCTAGCCATTTGATGTTGGTCAATTAACCAGGTTATTTCCTCACTAACATTCTCCCCATATTCATATAAAGCCAAGGTAGCAAATGCACTATCCTTTAAATCCCCCCAATTATCCACAGACTCCAATTCTTTTAATCTATCAATTCCATCATCAACATCATATTTATCCATTAAGGCCAAAACAGACAAAGCAACATCAGAAACACTTCCCCCCCAACTACTTGAATTCATCTGTTCGTATAACCAATCATAAGCTTCCCTAACTTCCACATCTTGCTCTTCAATAGTAAAATTAGTCTCATTTTCTGCATTTACAGAACTAATTAGTAAAAATAGAAAGAATACACTAAAAAATACAAAGCTACCTCTTTTATTCATACATCTATCAAGCGCAATTTATTTAAAAAAGTTTCTTTTAAATATACTATGGCAATACCCAAAAAAATCACGAAATTAGAGTATTTAGCAAAAGGAAAGAGAGGAATAGTCTACACTGGGTATTTAGATAAACAAAAAGTATCTATCAAAACAAAAAGGCCTGATTCTAAAGCATTTGAAAGAATAAAAAACGAATCAAAGTTTTTAAAAATATTAAACAAACATAAAATCGGCCCAACACTACTAAAAACCGGAAAAGATTATTTAGTTTACAAATATGTATCCGGAACATTATTGCCAGAATTTTTACAAAAAGAAAAAAGCAAAATAAAGAAAAAAAGGGTAATAATAAACATTCTAAAACAAGCAAGAACACTAGATAAATTAAAAATAAACAAATTAGAATTTACTCGGCCATTAAAACATGTTTTCGTGAAATACCCAAACGTAACTATGATAGATTTTGAAAGATCTTACTATACCAAAAAACCAAAAAATGTAACACAATTTTGCCAATATCTAATAACCAGAAAATGGATGAAAAACAATTTAAAAATATTAAAAGATTACAAGAAAAATCAAACAGACAAAAATTTTAAAGAAATATTAAAATTAATAAAATAAAAAAGAAAAATTTAGATGAAGAAAGAAAACTTCACCATGTCACTTTCAAGACCATTTTTAACGTCTCTAACAATCATTTGTTCACTAAGGACTAAGTCTCCATCATAATCGCCCAAATAATTTTCACCCCACACATCAGAGTACCCATACACAAAGAACTCAAATCTTTCAGAGGTAGATGGGAAATAACCAAAATCTCTGAAACCATCATGAATCTCTTCACCAGGTGAAACAATTTGGTAAATCAACATATGGTCATCAATATCTAAACTATATGGTTCGTAATACATCTGACCAAGCTGAGGAACATAGTCTAATAATCCTCCACCATTCGTAAACAGAATCGTGTAGTTATCAAATTCCCCTGCAGGTTCATAATTCCCATCGTCATTCATAAAATACTTCGGCCCCCAAATTTGACCCGGAGCATGTGGTGCAACTACAGCTAGCTTGTAAGTATCTATAAACGGACCAAGTGCCACCCCAGTATTTGAACTAGTCTGGCCAACTGCAGTAATCAAAACAACGTCTTCTTCAATCTCAGAATCGGGAGTTCCGTTATTGATTTCATAATCCTCAATCAATTCGATAGTATATTTATATTCCTCGGTAGGGCTAACTCCAGGTTTCACTTCGTCATCAACAGGTAACTGCCCAAGCCCACCCTTAGGACTCTCCTGTATAACAGAACAGCTAGAAACAAATAAAACTCCAACTAAAAACAATGCCATAAAAATAAATTTTTTCATTCTACCACCTCAAGATTTATAGTAAATTAAAAGAATTCTAATATAAATAACTTTCTATTTACCAAAACCATAACATTTTTCCTTCAATGGACATTTCTCACATTTATTTCTATTCTTAACAAAATCAGGTAACTTTCCATTCAAAGCACCCCGAATATTTTCAACCAACCCCAAAACAAAATCATTAACAAACTCGTTATTCGGAACATTTCTAATTTCCTTGGAACCCAAATAATTGACATAACCACATTCAATTTTCTTTCCAAGTTCCTTTTCAACTAAAATCATAAAAACCTCAACTTTGGCCCTATCCGAAGGCCAAACTCCTTCTTTAGGCGCCGTAGAATTTTTCAAAAGAATAGGGACACATTTACTTTCAAAAACTTCAACCCTATCCACTTTTCCAACAACATTCTCGTTTTCAATCTTAATCCAACTTAAATATTTGGGAAAAAGTTTGCTCCATAAGTTAGATGAAAAAACTTTCTCCCTAATAAAAAAACTATGAACATTTTTGGCACGCATTTCAACCTCTTCCATAACATCTTTCCACAAAGAATGAAAAACATCAGTTCCCTTAATATTTAATTTCTCCAATTCAAATTTATGCTCTTTAATTACTTCTTGAACCAAAGAGTAATACTTCTTCCTAAATAACATTTCAACCTCATCGAGTTTCATAAAATTCTTTATAGACTCAACAATCTCTTTATCAACAAAATTAATCTTCCCATAAACAATATCTTTAATCTTCCTTCTAACCAAATACTCTTCTCTTTCTTCTTTTAGCTTCTCAACTTCCTCCAAAAATAATTTCCTCTTACAATATAAGAAAGTAGAGATCCAATCAACTGGAATCTTTTCCATAAACAATAATAAGTAGTCACTAAAAACTTATAAATCATTCCAAAACATAAATTTCCCTGCCAACAATGCTCCTTTTCTCCTCATATTTCAAAGGAAACTGAATTTCGTCTAAAGAAGCAATCTTGAACCCGGCTTTTCTAAAAATCTTATCCAAATCCAACCGATAAGTCTTTTTATTTGAAGCCCTAAAAACCGGCATTATCATTACAACTCTCCCATTTTTTTCCAAAACTTTCTTAAGATTAGCAAAAAAAGACATATACAGTCCATTCAACTCCTTAACAACCTTAATTACTTCCCCTTTTTTAGGATAAGTCTTAAAATATGGGCCCAAATACGGCTCACTAGCAACACAATTAATTTTCAGAGGTAAAAACTGGTTAATCTTAGAAGAATCCCCCTTAAAAACCTTAAAATCTCCTTTGCTATTAAAATTCTTTAAATTCTTCATAGCTTCCATTCTAATTTTATCATCAATTTCAACACCCACACACTTAATATTTTGATTTAAACATTCTTCCAGTAAAACACCAACACCACAAAAAGGATCCAGCAACCTTTCACCTTTCTTAATCTGTGTTAAATTAATTAAAATTTTGGCCAATCTTATTGAGATACTTCTAACAAAATCATTATGCATCCTGTCATTATCTCTTTTCTTATATTCTTTGGGATTAGAAACTTCAATTACTCTTCCCAAATACTGATCACAAATAACAAATTCCAGAACATCTTTCGATGGAATACTTTCAATATTCTTTTTTAACATAGCCTTAATCTTCTCTTTCTTAAACCATTTTTTCAAAAATTCACCAAAACCATTAAAATTATTCTTGCCAAAAACACTAACTGCATAATTTATTTTATTTTTATCCCCTTGATAAAAATTAATTTCTTTAACTTTATCTTCCATAACAACTTCCGCAATCTTAACAGTTCCACCCAGCCTTGAAATATCAATATTAAATTTATCTAAAGAAAAAACAACAATATTTTCAAAAAGATATTCTTTTTTATATTTAATATCATAATTCTTGAAATAACTAATTAATTCTACATAAGACAGCTCAGGATTTCTACCTAAAACAAAGATATATTTTTTCATTTTCTAAATAAAGTAAATCCCATTAATAATGTTTCTCCTAGCCCCAAAAATCCAGTTATAGGTCCCTTATCGGAAAACCCCTGTGAAGTAAGGGAAGGCTTTATCCTCTGCTCGGCCCCATATCTTATAAAAATATCTCCTTCATTAAATTTACTAATACGGATATCATCAACAAAAAAATCCCTAACTCCATCTTGTTTCGCATTAAAATTAAGATAATCGAACCCCCCAAAATAATCAAAATCTAGATTAGTTAATTCTTCTCCATTAAAGTATAAGTTAAACGAAGAATCTGAAGTTTGAAATACTCCCACATCCAACCATTCGTAAAGACCATAATCAAACCCAGTAGTAGTCCAATCTGAACCTTCCGTGCTAAAAAGAAGTTCTTTTTGATAACCGTCTTCACTAAATTTCAAAGAGACCTCTTCTCCATATCTTCCCCCCAAAATAGAAAAAGTAGACTCACTAGGATCTACCATATACGCAGAAAAATCGATCCTAGACTCTTCTGGAATTAGCTCCAAATATTCAGAAGTGTGTCCTTCTTCTTGATAGGAAGGTAACCAGCTAAAATCTCCAGAGTTAGAAATACTTGATGAAATCTCTTCGGAGTCAGTCTTAATCAGTCTCCTCCCAGAATTTGAAGTAGTACTGCATGGCACAAATTGATCACTAGTAGCGTATTCAATTACAGCACCAGTTTTCGAACCAGAATCATGACAATGATCATTGCATCCAAAATAATACATCCCAATTTTATTTGAATCCAAATCATCTTTTACAATAACTGGATCTTCCAATCTCCTATCATTATATCCATAAACTCCAGACAAAACTGGATTCATTTCATATCTCTCCCAGTTAATTAAATCTTCGCTGTACGCAAAAGCCAAAAATAACTGCCATTGAGAGTTTGCAGCATTATACCCCATTAAATATTTTCCGGGAGACAGTTCCACTATCTTGGGATTTGCAGTATGTGTGTCTTCCCAGGTATCCTCAACAGGCAACAAGACAGAGTGTCCCTCGTTCATAGGTTCCCACGAAAAACCATCTTCAGAAATCGCCAAATAAATAGCATACTGATAGGGGTCTTGTATTTCTGGGTCAATCCCTTCTATCCCCATAACAAACCTTCCATCGGATAATTTTATCATATAAGGAATACTAACCGAAATTAATGTGTTTCCTAATTCCCCAAAGAAATCCTCTTCAGTTAAAATTGGATTTCCAGGATATTTATCCCAACTTATTCCATCTTGAGAGGTAGCCATACCAATCCCATAATAATCAGAAGGATTTTTTCCAACATAATCCATAATATAACTTCCATCCAACAGTTTGATAACATTACCTGTCGCAACAGTTTTACTATCCCATTCACCATATTCGCCTTGGTCCAAAACCAATACTCCTTCGCCCCAATCAGTCCGACTTAATCCGTCTGAAACCGTTCTAAATACTCTACATTCTGGAGCATCATAACTAAATGCCATATAATACCCCACATAGTGATTATCTTCAACAACCATGTTCCCCGCTTCATCAATCATAGGCGCAAATCCCCTAATGCTCTTCCCATCTAAACCTTCACCAGAGGGTTCAATAATTGGATTACTTTCATATTGATCCCAAACTGCAAGAGAAGCAGAATTAAAGATTTTTGGACACCTTCGATTATCCTCAAAATCATCAAAATAATCAAAAGTAGTATACCCATTGCTAGAGGACCTAGCCGCAGGATTCCCATAATACATATGAATTCTGTTACGAGAATTATCAGACAAGCGATTAACTTTAACCCAAATTTTGGAATCTCCATAAACATTACACTCCTCAATCCAATAATTTAAAAAATTTCCATTCTCATCAACAAATCTCAAATCAGAACAATCCTCATTTATTTTTCCAGAAGCGTATTCTTCGCTAAAGTCCTTAACTATTTCAACTTGATATTCTGAAGAAGTAAATGAAGAATCTATGTGAATTGGAACCCTATATCCCCAGCCATCCACCCATCCAAACGCGGAACTACTAGCTAAGGATATTATCAATAAAACAAAAATAAAGCATCTTTTTCCTTTCATAAAAAAAAGAAAGAAATAGTACTTATAAAGATTTCTTATAAAATTATTTTTTAAACTTTTTAAAATAAATAAACCATCCCACATTTAATAAAATTAAAACAACTACTGCTACAACGGCCACATCTCCCTTATCCAATCCTTCAGTATCTCCAATTACTGCACCAGTTCCAAATAAATCAAATTTAATGGAATTTAAATTAATGATTGTTTTCATATTTTTCTCAACTTTTTCATCATTATAATACAGCATAGACTTAATATCATACGCCCCTTCCTCTACTCCAGCAGTGTCCCAGTAAGCTACTAATTCCCCCTTAGACAAAGCAGGGATATCTTCACTAGCGCTCTTAAATCTTCCGACTTCAATTATTTCCTTATTAAAAACTAATTCGGTATAAACGTCTTCTATTTTTTCAGACCACTTATTGTCCACAACAATATCAAACTTAGCAATTTCTCCCAATCTAAATTTCTTAACACTTATATCAATAATTTCAACACGGGCCTCCCCCACTTCAAATACTCTTTCAGTATAAGCAACCTTTCCGTCATACAATAACGTTACATTAGCAAAATACCTTCCATTATGGATAACTTCTTCTTCCCAAATTCCCCTTAAACCCACTTTCTTCCCTGGATCGACCGAAGCTAAATTAGTCTCTATAGTTTTTATCTTCTCCAATTTAGGATTATAAATATCAATTATTGCCTTAGCATTGATAATCTTTTCATCACCAAAACTAGAAACACTAGCAACAAATTCCACTCGATTTTCATCAATTCCTCCCAGAACATTCAAATCAACAGTGGCATACTTTCCAGGATAGGGCACATCAATAATTAAATTATGAACTACTGCTATACTCGCTCCCAAAATAGAACTTTCAGAATTAGAGGAAGAGGCAACTTCTCTAATTATAATGTTTGTTTGATGTTTTCCAGGTTCATCATATTTATCTGGCAACTTAAAGCTGTATTTAACCATCTTATATTCTTCATTGGGTAAAAATTCTAACTCACCCACCTCTAAATAAAGATTATCTCCCAAATCCCCCTTAGCATAAATTAGAACCTTCATGTTTTTGGCTTCACTATTCACAATTTTTAATTCTCCTTCCCCTTCAAATCCAGGATCAAAGTCAACTATTTTTCTAGCCGGGGCAACTCCCAAAGCACTAATATTATTTGAAAATAGTATAATTATGATTAGTGAAAACATAAAAATCCTGATTATCTTATTTAGTTTCATCCTGACATAAACCCCATAAATGTAATATTCGAATCAGTCCCCCCAACGGACTCACTAGCCGGAACGGTAATATTAATATGGCCATAGGCCGTATCGTTTATTCCAGTATAATCTATTCCAAAAATCGCAGTTAACATACCAGTTGGCATAAATGTCCAATCCGTCAACGAATCAGTCAAATTAAATGAAGTTGCTTCACTCTCCGAAACCTTAAACTGATAGCTTTCATTATCCAAATCAGATAATGTAAATAACTGGGTTGCACTAATATTAATATCCATTAATACATTCCCCGAGTTCATAATCTCAAAAGGTGGTGGAACACTGTCGGTAGTATTATCATTTTCACTAACCCCCATCACCCCAAAATTTACTGTTGAAGTGAGCAACGAAATATCAACATATGAAGATATTGTAAAATTCCAAACTTCACTCACAACAGTCGCCTTAGTATCTGTAACTTCAACTCTCCAATATAATATGCTATCTACATCCAATTGATCTGGATAAATATAATCCGAATCCACTCCTCCAGTTGCACTAGACTCATTAAAGATTACACTAGTTAAGAGTTCATCATCTGCAACAACAATTCTATAGGTCAAACTATCTCCCACCTCATCATCAGTAGAATCCTCCCAATCAAAAAAGGTAGTCCTATTAATTACACTAGTATTTCCATTTGTAGGTGTAATCAAAATAGGAATACTGGGAGGAATATTTGCAATAACCACCCCATTGGATAAAGTAGTATCCCCATAATCTTCTAAATCACTAGGTGTCAAGGCAACAGTCCAATTATCTCCAATTGCTGTTTCTTCAGACACAAAAGTTTGAACGGAATGATTATTAAATTCCTCAGAATAGATTTTATACACCTGCTCCGGTGAAAGCGCTCTATCAAATATCTTAAACTCATCAATACTTCCATTATGGGCTTTCCCCCCATTATCACCAAGACCAACCCTCCAAGAAGGCCCAGCAATATCCCGAAGGCCTTTTCCAGTAAGGTTATTTCCTTCTTGTATTCCATTAACAAACAACTGACTATAATTTCCACTTTCATTAGAATAAACAAATGTAACATGCCACCAAGAGCTCGTATCAGGAACAGTACTACCATACTCAGCAGACCAACCCGGGCCATAAAGAGCAATCGCAAATCTGTCTTCTGCCCCGTTCTCATCCATCCAAACTACAAGTTTCTCTTTCCCACTATCAGCAAGATTAACCAAGGCATGATCCCTGTCTAAGTCATCAAATTTCATCCAACCCATAATGGTTCCCCCATCAAGTAAATTATACTCATCACTCAACTGAATAAAATCATTTTCACTATCAAAATCAACCCCTCCATCAAAATGATAACATCCACCAACCTTACAATCGGTTCCATTTTGCCACACGGGATCTACCCCAGAAGTACTATTTCCCAATGTACCATTATTTTCATAACTAGAAAAATCTTTTATAGTTCCATTACTATTAGACACATTTCTATCAAAAGGCATATTTACCAAGGCAATAGAAGTATCATTAACTCTCCAATCAGTAATATTAAAAACCTCGTCCCCGTCATCATCGGCGATTGTAGTAAAATAAACAGTCAAATTTTCATCAGTAGTGTTTAAATTAGAACTAGAATTTAAAATAATCTTCGAAAGGGCGGGAGGAGCACTATTAGAACTACCAGTAGTAAAATTATAAATTCCAGTATCATTACAATTATTTTCATAATCGCAAGAAGTAATATTAAAATAGTATGTTGTGTATTCACCCAATCCAGTAATATTCAAAGAGTGCTCTAAAACAAAAGAACTGTTTCCACTAGAACTTCCCAATGATGCATCAGTACCATACTCAATCGTAGTGTTGGCAGATTCTTGAGTTGTCCAATTAATCAAAACAGAAGTATAACCAGTAACATTGTATCTATCATCAATTGCAGGAATTTCGTCCCAAGCAGAAAAAATGCTATCATCATACTCCACATACTCTCCAAAACTCTCTCTAAATCCTTGAAAACTATAATCATCAGTTCCTTCAGTAGCAAAATCTTGACTAGACTTATTCACCCAAAAAGTATTATTCCAAGAAGTAAAATTAACTTTAGAAAAGTTTATTCCGTTCTCACCAACCTTATAGGCATAACTCGTATTAAATAAATAAAATATATTATCATAAGAAGTTACATTAGTTACATTTCTTTCTGGATCGTCATCATTCTTCATCTGGAATGCATCTGGACCATTCGTATTATTCCAATGATTTGCATAAACAGTATTATTATGGAAAGAAATATTATGTCCAGATCTTGTTACAAAACTATAAAAGATAGTTTGATTTACCATAATATTATTGTACGCATAATAGTTACTATCGTGTTTTGATAATATCCCATAACCAGATCCATCAACATAATTATTTCTTACTCTCGTATTATTTGTTCTTCCCGTAAACAAACTATGTTGATTACAAGGCAATCTTGGTAAAACAATAGAATTATTTTCTATTATTGTATTTTTTATATCTCCCGCCCCATTTGAAATATCATCTGCTCCCACTTTTATCCCATAGTTATATTCGCAATAATTATATTGCAAAGTATTATTTCTTATTATTACATCTTCAGTTTGCCCATTATTTCGGCTCCGAATATCAATTCCCGTACCATTATATTGGAAAAGAGAATTATTTTCAAATATACTTCCAGACACATTCGTTCCTCTAAAGAACCCTCCTCCCTCTAAATTAACATAATTAGTTGAATTTCCCATCCGATTGTTAATTATTCTCAAATTAGAATTATTCCCCCCAGCCGGCAAATAGATTACTGAATAATGGTCTGAGAAATTTCCTGCCCAGAAAGTGTTGTTATTGATTGTTAGGCCGGTAACATTTTTTAGGTTTATTGATATATCCTCTTGAGGAATTTCTGGAGTTCCAAAAATATTATGTTCAATAGTAAAAGTAGAAGCATTCACTTTATTAAAATAAATTGGACCATAACCAACTCCAGAAGTATTATGGAAAAAATTATATTTTATTACCACATTCTTTACTTCTGCAATCGGCCTATCAATTATAACTATTCCATCCGTTACATTCCCTAAAAAAGTGTTATTTATTATTGTTAAATTATTAATATTGGCACTTATTCCATTAAATGCTTTAAAATATGTCCCATTAAAAGTGTTTCCTTCAAAATGCATGTTATTATCGATTAAAATTACTGCAGAAGTAAAATTAATAAAAGTATTATTAATCATTTTTTTCCAACCACCAGAACCATCTACATTAAGAGCAGCTCTTGAATTATTTCCATTAATAGTAAATCCAACTAAAGTCATGTTGTTTCCTCGATCAACAATCCGAACAACTCTGCTCGCGCCACTATCCGCAGCCACAATAACTGCCTTTGATCTATTCATAGAAATATATGTTTTATTGGCAAAATCTCCATCAAAATACCAATAACCTGCCCACCCCCCAGAATCTTCAGCATATTCTCCATCTCCTACATAAATCAAAGAGTGTGCGGGGGCACTAGTATCTGCCTTTTCCAAAGTTAACCAAGAATCCGACCAAGAAGATCCATCATTAGCATCATTTCCGCCTTTAGAAACATAATACGTATTTGGATTATTCTTAACCGTTAGATTACTAGAATTACCCCATGAGCTGTTTAGCTTTCCATCAAATAAAACCATACTACAAAACCATTTACTTCCCTCAGTTGTATTATCGCTTCCTAACAAAGTAGTATAATCGGTTCCACTCGAATATAAACTTCCTGAATTATCATCATTAAATTCTAAATGTAAATTATTGTCCTTATACCATCTAACTGTAACATTCAAATCGTTTGAATCGGGATCACTAATTGAATCTGAACAATTTAAATCTTGATTTGTTGTATTAGTTCCATCTAATGAATCAATTGCCGGTGTTGGAGTTGCAGGAGCATTATTCTGAACTTCCAAGATAACCAATCCATTGGATAAAGTGGTATCCCCATAATCTTCTAAATCACTAGGTGTCAAAGCAACAGTCCAATTATCTCCAATTTCTGTTTCTTCAGATATAAAAGTTTGAACGGAGTGATTATTAAATTCCTCAGAATAAATTTTATACACCTGTTCCGGTGAAAGTGCTCTATCAAATATCTTAAACTCATCAATATCCCCCGCATGTTGCTTCATCCCATTATCTCCAATCCCAATTCTCCAAGAAGAACTCACAACATCTCTAAGGCCATCTCCAGTTAGATTATTTCCTTCCTGAACACCATTAACAAACAACTGACTATAATTTCCACTTTCATTCGAATAAACAAATGTAACATGCCACCAAGAGATTGTATCTGGAACAGTGCTACCATATTCAACAGTCCAACCCGTGGGACCGAATAGGGCAATCCCAAATCTATCGCTTGCTCCATTTTCATCCATCCAAATAGTCAACTCTTCCTTGGGGTTAAGGCCCAGATTAACCAATCCATGATCACTATCCAAATCATCAAACTTCATCCACCCCATAATTGACCCACCATCAAGCAGGCTATAATCTTCAGTTAATTGGATAAAATCATTGTCCCCATCAAAATGATAACATCCACCAACCTTACAATCGGTTCCATTTTGCCACACGGGATCTACCCCAGAAGTACTATTTCCCAATGTACCATTATTTTCATAACTAGAAAAATCTTTTATAGTTCCATTACTATTAGACACATTTCTATCAAAAGGCATATTCAACAAGGCAATAGAAGTATCATTCACTCTCCAATCAGTTATATTAAAAACCTCGTCTCCGTCTATATCTGAAGACGTAGTAAAATAAACTGTCAAATTCTCATCGGTCGTATTCAACTCAGAACTTGAATTTAATTCAATTTTTGAAAAAGCAGGTGGCACAGTATTCCCAAAAAAAGTAACAACATGAACAGTATTGTCTGTTAAATTAATATCTTGAACATCCGTTCCATAACCAATATGGCTAACATTAACAGTATAGTTTGTAAGATATCCATATGTATTTGTCCTATTTAAATATCTCTCAGTCAGATTCTGTCTAGGTATCCACCCCATGTTAGTAGTATCTTCATCAAAAACCTGAACAGCATTTACATCAATCGCAGAAACATTTGCACCAACAATGTCAACACCATTACTATCATTAACCTTAACATCCAAATACCACCTATGAATAATATAAGTCGGATCAGTTCCCCAATTAATATCATTATAAGAAACATTCAAAAAAGTAACATAATTATTTGCAGTGCTACCAGCAAATCTCAAATCTTGGCTTGCCCCCCCTTTAGCAACAACATTAGTAACATCTGTATAATCGCCGTTAACCCATAACATCCCATAAGTTCCATCAAAATAAGAATTCTTAACAGTAATATTATCCGCGCTATTTAAATATAAAGGATATGTCCCCCCACTAGCATTAACACCATCAAGCGTACCATTCTGAGAAGAGGTAAAGTAAACATTTCCTGTAGCAGGACCAAAAGAATAAAAATTAGTTATATTTGTGTTGTCAGCATTGTTATTATAAAACCCATAACTTCTAGAGTAATTAGCAGTATTATTGATATAAGTATTGTTATTAGAATCTCTAACATAGAATGAATATTCACTACTTCCATCATCAAAATTATAACAAACGGTGTTATTCACATATCTATTATTATGTGCAGAACCATAGGCAATAATCCCAACCTCGGTAGCATTGCTAACAACATTCCCAGTCACATTAACCCAATCTGCCCCATTCAAGTATATCCCATAAAAGTTTTTATAAAGAATATTATTTTCAATAACAACTCCCCCATTTGTATTCGAAGAAACAATAATTCCATCCTGGCTACTTCCAGAATGATTAGAAACTCTATTGCCACTAATATTCACTCTAGTAGTAGTTCCAGTTAAAGAAATTCCACTATCTTGAGAAGCATCGGTACTATAAACATTATTATTATAAATTAAAGTAGCATTTACGTTACCAAAGGAGATTCCAACTAAATCAGCATCAAAAATAGTATTATTTTCAACACGATTGTTACCAGGAAGAAAATAAGTATACCCAACAATACCGTAATCAAATTCACTAATCACATTATTTGAAATGTTGGTATGGGTAACAAGTGGGGCAACGGCACTGGTAGCAGTAATACCTGCTCCGTCAGAATTTGCTCCAGTTAAATTATTTCCAGAAATAAGAGAGTAGCTTGCTCCCCTTAAACGAATTCCACTTCTGTCATTGGTTCCTAGGAATGTATGGACAGAATTATTAATAACCGTAGCATTTTCACTACCATATATATAAATCCCCCAATCATAAATTTCTTTTATTGTATTGTTGATGTATTGATTATCATTCCCATTAGAAAAAATACCATTAGTAAACTGCTGAATAATACAATTTTTTACAGTAACATTGTGTACTCCCCACGCAACATCAACACCATCCGCCCCATCATCAACAGCATCCCCATCTATCAAGTGATTATTACAATCCAATACAGTATTGCTAGCAAGATTTAGACCATCCCCGGTACATCCAGTAATATCATTCTCCATTAAAACATAGCCAGAAATACTCTGCCCACAGCTCAAAACATCATTATAGGCATAAGCAATTTGATCGCCAAATTGAAATTTTAAGTAATGTTTTTCGGCAGTCAAAACTTTACTTATCTCCCACCCGGTTCCAGAACAAGAATAATTCTCTACAAAAACCATTCCATTTTCCCATAAAGAAACAACACTTTCATTTCCACATCTCAAATCCAAAAACTGTAGATCAGAATTATTATTCTCAACAATTTCCCAAGTAGTTCCATTAAAAGCAGTTATACTTAGGTTAGCAACCCCGGAAGTATTAAACCCAATAGTCCAATTCCCCCCCAATTCAGGATAAGATTGAACATTTAATATTGTAATTTCTAATTCATAGGTTTCATCGGATAAATGGGGAGTGATCCATTCTATGTAATCTATTAATCCATCTTGGTCTTTGTCATGCCCTATAAAATTTGTTTTTTCTCTTGTTTTGTTTTCTTTGTTTAAGTGGTATAAGTTTATTGATTCTAAAGGAGTGTTGTTTATTTTTGTGTGGGTTAACACATTTTCATAATGGTATTTAGAAGAAACTGTTATTTGTTTTTTATTGTTTGTTATTTGTTTTTCTTTTGTTGTTGGTCCGGGCAGATAGTATTCTACCT
>Ga0233437_1000788_pt1 | contig 66309 bp, 37 predicted proteins | sample SI_122_August201_FD_182714 | JGI IMG/M metagenome (GOLD analysis project Ga0233437, IMG submission 182714) | Seawater microbial communities from Saanich Inlet, British Columbia, Canada - SI_122_August2016_200_MG | ecosystem: Environmental > Aquatic > Marine > Inlet | place: Canada: British...
ATCTGTTGAAACTTGTACTCCTTCAACTGTCCAGTCTATAAATTCATATCCGGCATTTACGGTTGCAATTACTGTTGCATCGGTTCCTTCTTCATAAACTCCGTCACCGGTTGTTGTTCCGCCTTCAGGAGGATTAGCTTCGGTTATTACTTCGTAAGTGGTTGGCCCACCAGAGGTAAAACTTACTTCCGGAATGCTATATTGTCCATCGCCGTCAGGAAATGTATTTTCAGTCCATGCTCCTCCGTAAGGATCAAAATATTCAACTGTAAATTCATCTCCTTCAAAACTTGTACTTGCATCCCAACACTTATAAGTAACCGGGTTTCCGACTGTATATCCCGGGCCGCTTTGAAGTGTGGAGAAAGCTGCTAATGCATTTTCAAACACATTAGTTGAATTACAAACCTGGGTTAAAACAAAAGCTCCAACCATGGTCTCACCGTCAAATACGGCAATTTCATCTCCTGCTTCCAAATCAACACCATCTAAGGTTATTCCTTGGAAATAAAGAGTCCATACAGGGTCAGCTGCATTTCCTCCCCCAAAGTTAAAGTGTTGTGATTTTGCTTGCGGTAAAAACACCATTGTTGATAATAAAACCATTATCAACAACAAACAATTTTTAGTAAAATTTTTCATAGGGTAAAATTTAAGATTAGTATAAAAATATAATTAATATTATTAATTGTGATTATTTTCAATTTTTTTGTTCTGATTATTAATTTTAAAATTTATTTATAAACCAATCAGGCTAAACAAGATTTCTCAGTTTAGCCAACGATTGGATTTTTTATATTTTGTTTTTTTCAATAATTTTTATTTTATTGTAATTTTTTTAGTTATTATTCCATTAGCAGTAATAATTTGTAAAACATATACTCCCGATTGATAGTATGATACATCAAGCTCAATTTCATTTACAATATTATCTTTCTGATAAATCAGCTTTCCAACAGAATTCATTAATTTAATATTTGTAATCTGATTTGTTGAAGAAATTTTTATGAAATCTGAAGCCGGGTTTGGATAAATCATTACATTATCATCTGAATTATTAGATAATGCAGTTGAATTTTTTGTTATGGAAACAAAACTAAATTCACCATCCTCTGAAGGATAAACCTTTCCGGTGTAAGCATTTTCATAAATATTACTCATCACAAAATCAACATTATCAACTTCTCCGGTTAATGCATTCCATATTTTCAAAACAATTTCATTTCCATTTTGATAACCGCTTCCTTCAGTAATTGTACTAAATATTGAAAGATCGTTATCAAATTGGTCAAGAGAATTAATTACTGTTGAACCAAGCAATTTGTTTCCGTCAAAAGCTGCAACTTCATCACCAATTTCCAAACCATCAATATACATTGTATAAACAGGATCAGCTGCATTACCTCCGTTAAATTCAAAATATTGTGGTTTCAAATTATTAATCCCACTGAATTTCTCACCACTTTCAGGATAGATCAATATATCGGCATCATTCATTCTAACTATATAAGCTTCTCCGGGATTAAGATCACCTATACTGTTAATCCAGTTAGGCCCTATTTTGCGTAACATTGCACCGGCCGTATTTCTAACAAAATCCAAATTATCCAAAATGTCGGCAAAAGCAATTAGAGCATCCATTGGAGCATCAGGTAAATAGCTTATAAATTGAAAACCATAAGATAGTTCAATCGGGGTTTGAGGATCTATTTCAATACCCTCGATTTCGAGGTAATCGGCATTATTCATTCTAACGAGATAACCTTCCTCAGTTACCCAATCACCTATACTGTTAATCCAGTTAGGGCCAATTTTACGTAACATTGCACCTGCTGTATTTCTAACAAAATCAAGATTTTCTAAAATATCAGTAAAAACATCTGTCATATTAGGTGTTTCAGGAACTGAACGAGCTGAAATAAATTGGTATCCATAAGATAAGTTATATATTTGTGTAATTGTTGTAACGAAATCGACATCAATTATTGAGTATTGTCCATCACCGGTGGGAAATACATCCCCAACATAAGCATCGCCGTACGGATCATAGAAAGTAACGTCAAAATTTTCAACCTCCAGGCCTTCATTTGCATCCCAACATTTTAATGAAAATTCATTGCCCGGTGTATAACCTGTTGCGCCTGATTGCAAAGTACTCCATGCAGTTAATACATTTTCAAACTGATTATCGGGTGTACAAACTTGTGTAAGTCTGGTTTGTCCAACTATAAGCTCGGCATCGAAAATTGCAATTTCATCAAAGGCTTCCAAATCAATCTCGTCCAAAGTTGCACCTGATAAATAAATTGTCCAAACAGGGTCGGCAGCATTTCCTCCGGGAAATTCAAAATGAATCATATAAAGCTGAAAATTTTCTCCGGATGTTTGATTTGAAACTACAGTAACAGGCCTTTCTTCAGGATAGTATCCGTCGACTTCAGCAAGAAGAGAATAAGTACCAACTTCAACTTCTTCTATTAAATAATAACCCATTTCATTGGTGTAACCATAATAAGTGTCTTCTACATTTATTTCAGCGCCTACTATTGGATCACCGGTGAATACATCAACAATATATCCATCAATTGATCCGGGCTCCGGGTGAAGTTCAAAATCAACTGTTGTTACATGATTACTGAAAATTTCTACATCGTAAACAATTGATTCAAAATAATTATCAGCAGTTGCAATTACTGTGTAATTTCCAACAAAAATATATTCAATAAAGTAGTATCCATCTGCGTCGGTATATGTGGAATAACCTGTTCCATCAAGTTTAATTAATGCTCCTTCGATTGGTAATAAAGTAAACTCATCAATTACCACACCATCAAGCCCTCCCGGAACAGGAATAAGATAAAAATTAACTGTTGTAACTTGATTACTGTAAACTTCAACACCTTCTATGGCCTCATTTTCATAGTTTTCGGCAAAAGCCAATATATTATAAAATCCAACCGACACATTTTCAAACAAATAATAACCATCAGAGTTGGTATAGGTTTCATAAGAAGTTCCGTCAATAACAATATGGGCGCCTTCAATTACATCTCCAGTATGATTATCGTAAACAACACCATCAATTATTCCCGGTTCGGGCATTAGTTCAAAATTATTAGTTGTTGTTATGTCAACAAGCACTTGAACTCCAGATATTGAATCAGAATAATAATTATACGCCTCAACTGTTACATCATAATTTCCAATTAAAACATCACATATTAAATAATAACCGGTCGAATCTGTATAGGCACGGTAAACATCATCAGTACCATTTCTAATTCCATCAGCTGTAACTGTTGCACCCTCGATGGGCTCTCCATCAAGATCAACTGAAGTAACATAACCATCCAGGCAACCAACTTCAGGATATAAAGTCATATCAACAGTTGTTATTTGATTTGAGTACACTTCAATACCCGACACAAGTTTGTCATAGTATGCTTCCAATAAATAAAGTATTTCATAAGTACCGGGATTTAATCCGGAAATTTCATAATATCCGGTTGAACTCGGGTGATATGTTACACCATTTATTATAATTCTAACTTCTTCAACATTTCCATATCCTCCAACCAAGTCAATTGATCCGGCAATTATTCCCGGTTCAGGCATTAATTCAAAATCAACCATTGTTGTTGAGTCAGCAAGTACCTGAACACCTGTTATTGAATCTGAATAAAAGTTATATGCTTCAGCAGTTACATCATAATTTCCTATTAAAACATCTTCCATTGTATAATAGCCTGTCGAATCTGTGTAGGCAAAGTAGTCATAATCTTTGCTATTTCTAATACCATCGGCAGTAACTAATGCACCTTCGATGGGTTCTCCATCCACATCAGCTGAAGTAACTATACCCTCAATATTTCCTACCTCTGCATATAAAGTTACATTAACAGTTGTTATTTGGTTTGAGAATACTTCAACTCCTGACACGAGTGTATCATAATACGCATCCAGAAAATAATATATTTCATAAGTACCGGGATTTAGTCCGGTAATTTCATAGTATCCTGTTGCATTCGGGTGATAAGCGACCCCATTTATAATAATATCAACCTCAGTTACATTTCCATAGCCTCCATTCAAGTCAATTGATCCGGCAATTATTCCCGGCTCAGGCATTAATTCAAAATTATTAGTTGTTGTACTGTCAACAAGTACTTGAACTCCCGATATTGAATCAGAATAATAGTTATACGCCTCAGCCGTTATATCATAATTTCCAATTAAAACATCACATATTAAATAATAACCGGTCGAATCTGTGTAGGCATAGTAAACATTATCGGTACCATTTCTAATTCCATCGGCAGTAACTAATGCACCCTCGATGGGCTCTCCATCAAGATCAACTGAAGTTACATAACCATCCAGGCAACCAACTTCAGGATTTAAAGTAAAATCAACTGTTGTAACCTCCCCGGCAACAACATCAGCAGTATCCGTTTCAGGATAATAAGCTTCTAAACTTGCCGTAACATTGTAAGTTCCCGGATCAATTGGTCCAATTTCATAGTAACCTTCAACATCAGGATTAACTGAAACACCACCTGCTGTAACAAGAACATCAGTTACAACACCCGGACCGCCGTCAATAAGCACAACTATTCCTGAAATTGTACCTCCTGTACTGAATGAAATATATGGAATACTATATTGACCGTCTCCATCAGGAAAAAAGTTTTCCGTCCAGGCACCTCCATAAGGGTCATCATAAAAAATAGAAGCATTTTCAACTTCTAAACTCTCGCTTGCATCCCAGCATTTATAAATAACAGGGTTTCCGGGATTATACCCATCGCCACTATTCAAAGTACTGAATGCTGCCAAAGAATTTTCAAACACATTATCCGGAGTACAAACCTGTGTCAGGATCATAGCTCCAACCAATATATCTCCATCAAAAATCCCGATTTCATCACCGGCTTCCAGATCAACTCCATCTAAAGTAGCTTGAGGAATGTATAATGTCCAAACCGGATCGGCTGCATTTCCACCACCAAAATCAAAATGCTGAGCATTTGCTAAATTAGAAACAAAACTTAATGATATTATACCTAATACCATCAAACACAACATAGTAAATTTCCTCATCGCTTCTCCTTCCTTTTATTATTCTTTAATTAATAAGTAAAGATACAATAACAATACATCAATAGACAACAATATTAACATTAAAGTTGCTATGTATTCCTATTTTTCTTAAAAAACATTTATTTATATTGTAATAACAAGAATTCTTATGTATTATCAGCATTTTACATTCATTAATTCTTATGGTTATTTAATGTACTTATACATCTTATTTGTTTTCTACAAATAGTAAAATTTATGTTATTATTTTTTTGATTATTTCAAACTGCCTCAAAAACAAAACAATAAAAATAAATTATCTTATAAAATCTGACTATTCATATTATGCAAATATATAAAATGTTTTTTAAATAAATAAAGAAATTTTTTAAAATATTTATATTAATAATTTTTTAAAACAAATTTGCATGATTTCTGCTTTCAAAATAAACATAAAATCCTCCAAATCACACAAAGATTTGAAGGATTTCAAGAGCCTAATCCATCTAAAAAATTTCTAAATACGGTATTATTTAATGGTTAACTTTCGAGTTTCGATACCACTATCTGTTTCTATTTTTATGATATACATACCCGATTCAAAACTATTAGTATTAATCTGAATTTCATTTCCACAATAAACCGATTGACCAATGTAATTGAAAATTGAAATATTTATGATCTCTTGTGAAGAAATAATATTAATCAGATCAGTTACCGGATTTGGATAAATTGAAATAGCTTGATTCATTTCATTTTCATCTAAAATTCCTGCTGTTGAAAAATGCAGCAAACTATACTCTCCATATTCTGCCGGGAAAACATTTTCCATCCATGCATCTCCATAAGGATTTGAAAAAGTATAGTCACTAATAATATATTCCTTATTCTCACTTTTATCCCAGGCTTTAATTATCGGCTTATTTCCAACTTCATAAAGATTACTGAAGACCGGAATATCATTATCAAGAATATTATCGGATTCAACAATTCCGGTTCCAACTATTTTTTTCCCATCAAATATTGCAATTTCATCACCTTTCTCCAAATTTCCTTTCTCAAAATAAATAGTCCAGACCGGTTCTAATGGTGATCCGGGTATATTATTCCAATGGTTTTCCGACTTTTCTATAATAACAATACTTTTAGTGTTTTCATTCTCATCGGCAAGAAAAACATTATCAATTCTATAGGATGTAGTATCACCCGTATTATCATTTCCTTCATATCTGAATCCAATGTATGCATTTCCAGAATAAGAGGAAAGATCAATCAGCCCTGAAGGAATCCATTCGTTGGTGGAGTGGTTTTGGTTTGCAATAATGCAATCTAATGCAGTCCATGTTGCAGCAGGTATATCCGAACCGTCAAAATCTGTTGAAATCAAAACACTTAAACCATCATGACTCCAGTTACCATGTGAACTTTCAAATGAAAATACCGGACTATTCATAACAAAAAGAGTTATTCTCGGGGTAATCAACCAATTTATAAGTTCTCCATTTGTATTTAATGATGTAGCCTGAGCACATTTTACATTCCCGATTTCTTTTCCTTTCCATTTTCTGCTTCCAATTTCGATATCATTTAACCATCCGGGAATATAAATGTTATGATTATTAACCTGAGTTTGAAAATCCTCATTAATTGATGTTACTCCTCCTCCATCGCCTGGATAAACCAGATCACCTTCGGCAAACATTTTAATAAGATACCCTTCATTGGGTTGACAAATGCCAATTCCGTTAACCCAGTGCGGGCCTATTTTTTTTATTGAATGGCCTTGTGAATTTCTTATCAAACTAAGATCATCACCAATAATGGTTTCAAAAGCTACCAGGGCATTCATTTGCATTTCGGGAAAATAACTTACAAACTGAAATCCTGCTTCTAAAGGAATAGGAGTTTCAGTATCAACCGATAATCCTTCGATTGAAAATGAATCATCAGTAAACATTTTAACAAGATAAGCTTCGTCAATAATCCAATTACCGATATTGTTAACCCAGTTCTGGCCAATCTTTTGTAATGTCTGCTCTTGTGAGTTTCTAATAAAATCAAGATTATCGTTTAATATTTCTTCAACAACAATCAACATATCAGGATCATCAGGTGTAACACGTGATGAAATAAACTGATAGCCGGCTTCAAGATAATAAGTTTGTGTTCCTAATAAAGTAAAATAAATCTCTAAAAAACCGGACGGTAATAATTCCTGATCATATTTTGTTTCAGTAACATAACCATCAGCACTTGCTGTTACATCATAAGTTCCAGGTTCAACATCACCTATTTCAAACATTCCATACTGATCGCTTGTTGCTGAATAGCTTGTTCCTTCAAGTATAACTGTAGCACCATCTATAGGATAAATTCCATTGGTAATAAATCCATAAATAAATCCATTATAAGGAGGAAATACAACGCATTGTATATTTGATGGATTTGATTCGATTCCACATTCCATTATCTGTGTAACATAGTAACAGTATTCGCCGTAAGGAAAATTAATAGTATCTGCATATGTATTTCCTACAACTCCGGCTGCAAGAAGAGTTCCGTCTTCCTTGTAAACATTAAATGTTGGTATGTAACCACTGTTGAAAAAAGCAACTTCTGCCATTGAATATTGCCCGTCTCCAGGTGGAAAAACATCATCAGTCCATGCATCACCATAAGGATTGCTAAATGTGTATTCATAAGAAGTTGATTCAATTTGTTCACTTTCGTCCCATGCCACCAAAGTAAAAGTGTTTCCTGGAATATATCCGGGCCCATTTGTGAGAGTTTGAAATGCAATTAAATCATTTTCAAATTGATTTTCGGGCGTACATACCTGATCTAAAGTAAAAGCTCCAACAAGTGTTTCGCCATCATAAATACCAATTTCATCACCGGATTCCATATTTGTTCCATTGAATGTAGCTTCCCCGAGATAAATAGTCCATACAGGATCAGCAGGATTTCCACCTTCAAAATTAAAGTGATTTGTCTTATAGTACGGTATTTCTTCCCAATGCAGTATTAAAGCCGGCCACTCAGGAGAAATATAAATTAAAACCGGAGCTTGTGCCTCAATCACCATAATATAATCTTCTTTTAATTCGGTATCTTCATTTGTCCCGTCACTTATCGTTAACAATACTGAATAAATTCCTATTTCATTATAGGTCCATTCGGGGTTTTGTTCATAGCTATCAATAGTTCCGTCATTTTCAAAATCCCATTCCCAGCTTGTAGGGTTTCCTGTGGACAGGTCAGTGAATTGGATTGGATTACCGGCCATAATTATGGTTTGGTCGGCTGAGAAATCAGCGGTTAATTCTGCAAAAGCAGAATGTACGATGAAAAAACAGATCATCATCAGTACTGAAATTTTGTAGAAGTTTTTCATCTGTTTAATATATTTGCTATTCGTTTAGAACATTTGTTTGATTGAACGCTGAGACGCTGAGATGCTGAGATTTAATTTTCAATTATTTGAGAATGAAACATTTTTTTCTCTGCGACTTTGCGGCTCTGCGTTTAAAATATTTATTTGATCACAATCTTCTTAACTTCACAAAAGTCATTACCGCTAAAGCTTATAAAATAAACTCCGGCAGGCAAATCCCTTAAATCAAGTTGTGTTGAAGTCGATCCGTTTAATTCAAAATTGGAATATTCTTTACCTCTTAAATCAAATACCTTAATTGAAATATTGCGCATAACTCCTTCGAGTGAGATATTAAAAATTCCTTTGGAAGGATTTGGATAAATGGTAAAAAATGTATTATTTGGATTCGCATCCAAGATTCCTGCTGTTGAAAAATGCAGCAAACTATATTCCCCATCTTCTGCCGGGAAAACATTTTCTGTCCATGCATCTCCGTAAGGATTTGAAAAAGTATAGTCACTAATAATATATTCCTTATTCTCATTTTTATCCCAGGCTTTAATTATCGGTTTGTTTCCAACTTCATAAAGATTACTGAAGACAGGAATATCATTTTCAAGAATATTATCTGAAGCTACAAGTCCTACTCCAATAAGGTTTCCCCCATCATATACAGCAATTTCATCACCTTGTTCCAAAACTCCTTTCTCAAAATAAATTGTCCAGACCGGTCTTGAAGGATCTCCAATTATGTTTTTCCAATGATTTTTAGATTCTTCAATTGAAGCAACACTTTTAGTACTTTTATTTTCATCATCAAGAATTACATTATCAATTCTATAAAATGTAGTCTCACCTGCATTATCATTTCCACTATATCTGAATGCAATATATGCACCTCCGGAATAAGAGGAAAGGTCAATCAATCCCGAGTATATCCATTGTAAAAAGGGATGATTTTGACCTGCAATTATACAATCTAATGGAGTCCAGGTTGCTGCATCTATTTCCGAACCGTCAAAATCTGTTGAAATAAGAACGCTTAATCCATCATGGTTCCAGAATGCTTGTGCACTTTCAAATGAAAAGATCGGGCTATTCATTTCATCAAGAGCCATTTTTGGTGTTATCAACCAGAAAATATTTTCTTCATTTGAATTGTACGATGTTGCTTGTGCAAATATATTAAAATAATACTCCTGTCTCCCTATCCATTTTCTGCTTCCAATTTCGTTAATATTCAGCCATCCTAAAATATTAATATCTTCGGAATCATACTGGCCCTGGAAATTTTCATTAATTGAAGTTATACCTTGCTCACCGCTAAGATAAACCAATTCACTGTCGGCAAACATTTTAATTAGATATCCTTCACCCGGCTGACAATCGCCAATACCGTTAACCCAATTTGAGCCGATCTTACGTAATGTTTGACCCTGTGAATTTCTTACAAAATCAAGATCGTCTCCAATGATATTTGCATAAGCATCCAATGCGTCAATCGGAGCATTTGGAAAATAACTTACAAATTGAAATCCTGTTTCTAAAAAAATCGGGGTTGAGGGATCAATCAAATATCCATTGATTGAAAATGAATCATCGGCAAACATTTTTACAAGATAGCCCTCATCAACAATCCACTCTCCTATTCCGTTAATCCAGTTTGGGCCGATTTTTCGTAATGAGAAACCTTGTGAGTTTCTTATAAAATCAAGATTATCATTTAATATTTCTTCAACAACTGAAAACATATCAGGATTTTCAGGGATAAAACATGTTGAAATAAACTGATAGCCGGTAACAAGATTATAGGTTTGTATTCCTGCTAAGGTAAAATCAACCATTGTTGTTTCTCCAAAAACAACACTTTGATCATATTTTGTTTCAGTACAATACCCTTCGGCATTTACAGTTACATTATAAGTTCCTGATTCAACTCTTTCGAACATATAAACTCCATTTGCTCCGGTAATTGCTGTTTGATTTGTTCCCTCAAGTGTAATCTCAGCACCTTCAATAGGATAAATCCCATTGGTTATTGTCCCGGCTATAACTCCATAAAGCGGAGGTTGCAAATATGCACCTAAAACGTTTGAAGGATTGGATTCAATACCACATTCCATTATTTGTGTAACATAATAATAATATTGATATTTGGTTTTAAGGATAATATCCGTATATGTATTTCCTTCAACTCCGGCTGCAATAAGAGTTCCATCGGCATAGTAAACATTAAAAATTGAAGGCACATAACTGGAAAATGAAAACTCTGCCATTGAATATTGTCCATCTCCTGTCGGAAAAACATCACCTGTCCAGGCACTTCCGTAGGGATCACTAAATATATATTCAAATAAATATGACTCTATTTGTTCACTTTCGTCCCATGCTACTAAGGTAAATGAGTTTCCAGGAATATAACCTGGCCCATTTGTAAGAGTTTGAAAGGCTATTAAATCATTGTCGAATTGATTATCGGGTGTACATAGCTGGTCTAATGTGAATGCTCCAACTAACAGACTTCCATCAAATATACCTATTTCATCACCTGCCTCCATATCCGTGCCATCAAATTTAGCTTCTCCAATATAAATTGTCCATACCGGATCTGCCGGATTTCCACCTTCAAAAGTAAAGTGATCTGTCTTAGTTCCCGGAATAGGCTCCCAAAGAAGTGTTATTGTCCCCCAGCCCGGAGTAGCACTTACTAAAATAGGGGCCTGTGCCTCAATCACTGTTATATAATCTTCTTTTAATTCGGTATCTTCATTTGTGCCATCACTTATTGTTAATGATACTGAATAAATTCCTATTTCATTATAGGTCCATTCGGGGTTTTGTTCATAGCAATCAATGGTTCCGTCATTTTCAAAATCCCATTCCCAGCTTGTCGGGTTTCCGGTGGACAGATCGGTAAACTGGATTGGGTTACCGGCCATAATTATTGTTTGATCCGCTGAAAAATCGGCGGATAAATCTGCATAAGCAGAATGTACGATGAAGAAACAAATCATCAACATTACTGGAATTTTGTATAAATTTTTCATATCATGTTTTTATCTAATAAGCTCATTTTCTTGCCAATTTTAAAATATTATTCTTCTTCAATAAGTAGTACATAGCGCTATGCTTTAGCAGAATTGCTATATAACATAGCAGGACATTATACGTTGTTTGTCAGGTTTTAAATAGAGATGGCTCTTTAAAATTAATTTATTTGGTTAAGCAATGATGCATAAAAACCTAACATTTTTCGTATTTATATTATTTGATTATTTACTAGGGTGTAAAATTATAAAAGAAAAATGGAATAAACAAAGGTTTTTTTTGATATTTTTTTGATATCCGGAGAAAAAATGAAGAAATGGAAAAAAAAAGGATTCCATCTTTCTAAAAGATGGAATCCTTAAACAAATTTCAGAAAAATCATCCATACGGACTTGCTTCGCTTCATCGGGTGAGTTACTTATAATGCATATCTAACATTTAACACATTTCCTAAACTTACCGGCAATGGCTTTCTAGTCTCTATCTTTAAAAATCAGGGCTTAACTTGAAGTCAGGCCCTGAACATGTGGAGACAAGACATGCCTTGTCTCTACACCAATTACATTTTATTGAATCACAATTTTCTTTACCTGACTAAAATCTTTGCCACTAAAGCTTATAAAATAAACTCCATCAACTAATTCCGTTAGATCAAGTTGTATTGGAGTCGATCCGTTAAATTCAAAATTAAAATATTCTTTTCCTCTTAGGTCAAATACTTTAATTGAAATATCACCTTTTACTCCTTCGAGTGAGATATTAAAAATTCCTTTGGAAGGATTTGGATAAACAAATAATGCTTCATCCTCATTTCCAATTGCTCCTTTTGTAATATTTACAACACTATAATTCCCGTCTCCTTCAGGATAAACATCCGAAACATAAGAATCATAAATTGCTTCCATAGTGAAATCAGCAGAAACAATATTATTTTCAGACCAGACTTTTAATGTAATCGGATTACCTACTTCGTAGCCTTGTCCATTGATTAAAGTACTAAAAACGGGAAGTTCGTTATCAAAGGCATTTTGAGAATTAATCTTCATTGCTCCAAGTATAATATCTCCGTCATAAGCTGCTACTTCATCGCCAATTTCAAGGCCATCTAAATATAAAGTATAAACCGCTTCGGCTGGATTACCACCTTCAAAAATAAAATTGACCGGTAGCATTGTTATTTTACCGCTTGATTTTGCCCACACGGGATAAATAATTTCACCAGCGGCAAACATTTTAACAAGATAACCTTCACCGGGCTGACAATCACCTATTCCATTAACCCAATTCGGGCCGATCTTGCGTAATGTCTGTCCTTGTGAATTTCTCACGAAATCAAGATCATCGCCGATAATCGTGGCAAATGCTTCCAGAGCATCTAACGGATCTGCAGGAAAATAACTTACAAACTGAAATCCTGCTTCAACCGGAATCGGAGTGCTCGGATTTACTGAAGACCCGGTAATTGTAAATGAATCATCTGCATACATTTTAACAAGATAACCCTCGTCAACAATCCAGTCTCCAATACCATTAACCCAATTCGGACCGATTTTTCGCAAGGTCTGACCAAGTGAATTTCTAACAAAATCAAGGTTATCATTTAATACATCTGCCATAACAACTAACATATCAGGATCAGCCGGGTTAACGCCTGATGAAATAAACTGGAAACCATAAGATAAATTGAATGTTTGAGAAGCTGATGATAAGAAATCCAAAGCAACAATACTATATTCACCATCATCGAAAGGAAATACATCTCCAGTGTAAGCATCACCATAAGGATCGAATAATTCTATTTCAAAATTTCCAAACTCCATTTCTTCACTTGCATCCCAGCATTTGAAAAAGTATGGATTTCCTGCTTGATAACCATCACCACTTACGAGAACGCTAAAAGCAGTAAGATCGTTTTCAAATTGATTCTCGGGGGTACAAACCTGGTGTAAAGTAATGGCACCCACTAATAAATCGCCATCGAAAATACCTATTTCATCGCCAGCTACGAGATCAAATTCTCCTAACATGGCTCCTCCAAAGTAGATTGTCCATAAGGGGCTGGATGGGTCTCCACCCTCAAAATTAAAATGTGGTGCAGCCGTTACGGTTAGCGAAACAGGAATTTCAACTTCAGGATTCATAACATCATTACTTTCAATTATTATAGTTCCATAATAAATTCCGGCATCAAGGCCAACTGCATCGAAACCAACATCAATAATATCAGTTTCACCGGGTATAATAGTTCCGCTTGCAGGAGTTACTGTTAACCATTCATCAGGGCAATCAATAGATATTGTGTATATCAGATCTTCCTCTCCGGCGTTTCCAACAGTTAGAAACTCTGTTTGTACCTGGCCAATTTCCAAACTAACATCAAATTGACCAGGATCAACTGTTATAATCGGCCCCGGAGGAATAATTCCCTGAGTATATTTTACATCATCAAAATAATATTTTGGTGTATCGGCACCTTCGGCACCTGCAAAGAAATCAATTGCTCCGAGTTGATTTGCTCCGGGAGTTCCGTTATATTGCAAACTCCATAGCCATTCAGTAATTAGTACACCATCCATATAAGCTTGAGCAATTTCAGAATCAAGGTCAATGATATGCTCCATATAAAACCATGTATCGTGAGGGTAATTCATTACAATATCATCCCCTGCAATTATGAACCTGGTTGATCCATCTGTGTGAAAATACATTTCGATAGCCCACTCAATTCCGGGAGCTTCAAAGTGTTGAAAATTATAGTATCCACCATAACCTGAAGGAACATACATCCAGAAACTTACATTGTAAAGATCGGAGGTTTTATCTCCGAGTAACCATAATAGATCTGTTGCACCGCCTGTTTCATCAATTAATACGGATTTAACGGGGCTGTGAGAAACAGTTTCACTAATAATACCATCTTCACCGCCACCGGTGCCACCACTCCATGTTATCCACCAATCAGGATTTTGTTCAGCGACATAACCACCTGTTGTGTAGGATTCAAAATCATCTTCGTAAAGAAGAGTTTGTGCAGAAACTACTCCTGACGTAAAGATTACGCACAGAAGCACCAAAAAGAACTTGTAAATTTTTTTCATAATAACTTTTGTTTTAATTTATAAAAAAGAAATTGCCTACAAATATAAACTATTTTTATTTTAACACAATCTTTTTAACCTGGCTAAATTCTTTGCCACTAAAGCTTATAAAATAAACTCCGGCAGCTAATTCTTTTAAATCAAGTTGTTTTGTTGTTATGTTTTTTGTTTCTTCAATTTCAAATAAGCGATAATCATTTCCGTGAATATCAAACACTTTAACCTGAATATTTCCACTCACACCTTCGATTGAGATATTAAATATTCCTTCGGAAGGATTGGGATAAATGCTTATTATTTCCTCTGAATTTTCAATTTCTCCTTTTGCAATATTTACAATACTATATTTCCCGTCTCCTTCAGGATAAACATCCGAAACATAAGAATCATAAATAGCATCCATTGTGAAATCGGCTGAAACATTATCATTTTCAGACCAGACTTTTAATGTAATCGGATTGCCTTCCTCGTAGCCTTGTCCGTTGATTAATGTACTAAATACCGGAAGTTCATTTTCAAAAACGTTTTGAGAATTGATCTTCATTGCTCCGACCATTTTATCACCATCGTAAGCTGCAACTTCATCGCCAATTTCCAAGCCATCAATATATAAAGTATAAACCGCTTCGGCAGGATTACCTCCTTCAAAAATAAAATTAGCAGGTGGAATTATTATTCTGCTACTTGATTTTGCTGAAACAGGATAAATAATTTCACCAGAAGCGAACATTTTAACAAGATAGCCTTCTGTGCGATTACAATCACCAATACCATTAACCCAGTTCGGGCCTATTTTGCGTAATGTCTGGCCTTGTGAATTTCTAACAAAATCAAGATCATCTCCAATAATAGTTTCAAATGCAAGTAAAGCATCCATAGGAATAAAAGGAAAATAACTTACAAACTGAAATCCTGTTATTACCGGGATTGGAGTTGTAGGATTAACAGGAGCACCTAGAATAGAGAATGAATCAGGAGCAAACATCTTAACGAGATAGCCTTCTTCTACAATCCAGTCACCGATACCGTTAATCCAGTTTGGGCCAATTTTTCGTAAAGTCTGGCCGAGAGAATTTCTTACAAAATCAAGGTTATCGTTTAATACTTCAGCCATAACGACTGTCATATCAGGAATCAATGGGTTAACATTTGATGAAATAAATTGGTAGCCATAAGATAAATTATGAGAATATGGAAAAAAAACGAAATCCAAAGCACCAATACTATATTCACCATCACCTGTTGGAAATACATTACCCATGTATGCGTCTCCATAAGGATCGAAAAATTCATACATAAACATATCATATTCTTCCTGTTCACTTGCATCCCAGCATTTAAAAGTAAACTCATTACCTGTCTGATAACCTGCTTGTGTATTTAAAACACTAAATGCCGTTAAATCATTATCAAATACATTTTCCATAGTGCAAACCTGATCTAAAATAAATGCACCGACCATAATATCACCATCGAAAATAGCAATTTCATCACCGGCTTCCATATCAGCATCAGTATCGGGTACTGTTGCACCACCAATATAAATAGTCCAGATTGGGTTTGCCGGATCACCGCCTTCGAAAACAAAGTGTGGTTCAGGCAATCCAACTACTATAGTATATTCCTCAACTTCACCAAAAGATGATTCATCGCAAGGGTATGGATCTTCATTATATGCCATTCTAATTCTCATTCTATGATTTCCCGGAATAGTACCCTCGGGGGCAATTATATCACCCGTAAACACTGCACCGGTTCCATCATTCATCAATACAAATTTCTCATTGCTTCCAACTTCGTTATTGAACATAAAGTCATAATTCCAATCAACCCATACGGTTACTTCATCAAGAATTTTGGGATTTCCATTAGTTACAATAATTTCTTCAGGCACTCCAATATCAACATTGGCAAACAGATCAGTATAATCTGCAATACTTCCCTGCCATCCGCTTGAATTATCAATTGCACCCATTGATACATTGGCAATAAATTCATCTTCATTAACAGTCATAGCCCAGCAGTAACAAGGACCCGCAAACATTTTAATTATGCAATCATTATAAGAAATTGTGTCATCAGGAACGAATGTACATGTTTCGAAATAAATATTAACTAACCCGTATAAATTAACAGTAGCTGTGAATGTATATTCAATTTCTTCATCGGGGCCTATCGGGCCGGGAATTATTTCATTTACCCAGGCTTCATCATTAAGTTTAAATCCAACCGGAATTTCACTCAACTCTTCAGAACCAAAGTTTTTTACATTTATAATAACATCCTCAATACCTAATATGCCCGCAGCAGGAGATATTATTTCGGTTACACCTGCATCAATAGGTGGTGGAGGTTCACACGAAGCATAGCCAATATCGCCACCAATAGGCTCATCACCACCTATACCATCTTCGAAAACCGGATTTCCGAAAGGATCATAAACAATATAAGAACACTCATAAGCCCATCCGCCAGGTGTAAATATAGCAGTCAGGAAAGCATCATCTTCAACAAAAAATTCAATAGTTTCAGGGCCGGCTCCTGAGGCTAAAGTAGCATTTATATATTCAACACCATCACCGAATATTTGAACGTATCCTCCATTCCAGCCATCTCCATAATTATCCCACATTGTGATTGAATATTCGCACCACCCATAAGGATCATAGTTTTCGATAGTTTTATCTGCATAGTTGTTGGGAGGATATTCATCACCCGGAAGAAGAACTTCTGCTTCGATAAAATATTCACCAAATACAGAGAAGTCATAAGGTTGGTTAAAAGTGTAAGTAATTGATTCACCATAAGTAAGTGATTCTACAATTGTTTCTGTTACATAAGCACCTCCATCAACACGATATTGAACATCAAAGTTACTTTGTGTAATAGCACCTGAATTTTTAACTCCAATCACAATATCTTCAACTCCAAGGTCAAAACCAGTATTTGGCTCAAAAATTCCTGTTAGTTTAAGATCATCACAAGGCGCGGGACCAGCAACGCCCCCTTCAACTCCAAAAATAGTTTCATTTTGAATAAGGCCGAGTATTGTCCACCAACCAGGTGCATAAGTATCATAAGAAGCAAGGCCACCAGCAATACCTGTACCGGTTGAACTATATCCGATAGCATCAAAAGTAACTCCGGTTTCATCACCTGTTTCAGGGTCTATTTGAACAATAATAACCTGGCTCAGACCTCCTTCCTGAGCAAAACCATAGAGCAATGGCTCCGCACATGTAGGATATATCATCGCAAATCCATAATAACTTGAATATGCACCACAGTCAAATTGTCTAATAATATTTCCTGAACGATCATAAAGTGTAATGGGATCGCTCCAGTTATTCCCCCAAAAACCATCAAATTCAGCGTCATAGGCACAAGCTCTTGTAGCAACAGCAGCAGTTAATGTACTGATCAAAGTACCGGAGACTCCTACAAAATCCATTTCGAATAATGAAGTGTTAGCAGCCGCACCATAGAAATAATTACCATCATAAGCCATGTCTCTTACCGAAGAAGTTCCTGCAACGTTGAACCCTCCTAAGAAAGTACCATCCATTTCATAGCAGAAAAATCCACTACCATTCCATTTTGAAGTGTAGATATAATCGCCATTTGTCTCAATACCTGCTTCACCGGAACCATCACCACAAGGAAAATCAAATTGATGATCGAAGAGGTCATCAGTGAAAATTATTGCTTTAGGATTTTTATTAATATTTGGTGCAATATCAGAATTGCTTTGAGCAAACAGGATTGATGATGAGAGAATCATAAGGATTAAGCTAACTGTAAAATTTTTCATAAGGCATTTATTTAAGCATTATTAAAATCATTTCTCCGGTCAATAAAATTCAATTATATGTAATTGAAAATTATGTTCCGACAAATTTACAATTTATTAATCAAAATAGCAAATCTCCATAAAAAAATAATCGGCAGTAGTAATTAAACCACTGCCGATTATCCACTTTAACATTATGACTCCTTTGCAAGAATCATTCTAAATGCTTCTATTCAATAATTATCTTTTTGATAAGAACTGAATTTTCACTTTCAATTTGAATAAGATAAATTCCCGCTTCAAAACTTACGGTATTAATATTTATTATTGAATTATTTTGTAGTTCATTAAACACAACTTGTCCTACAAAATTTGTAATCATAATACTGTTTATTTCATTTGAGGATTGAATAGTGATTTTATTTGTTGCAGGATTCGGGTAAATGCTTATTATTTCCTCTGCTTTGTGAAGTGATCCTTTTGTAATATTGACAACACTATATTTTCCGTCCTCGGCAGGGTAAACATCTGAAACATAAGAATCATAAATAGCTTCCATAGTGAAATCGGCTGAAACAATATTATTTCCAGACCAGACTTTAAAAATAATCGGATTGCCTTCTTCATATCCTACTCCTTTAATTAAAGTACTAAATACGGGAAGTTCGTTTTCAAAAGCATTTTCAGAATTTATTCTAACAGCTCCGATCATTTTATCTCCATCGTAAGCAGCTACTTCATCGCCAATTTCCAGGCCTTCTAAATATAAGGTATAAACTGCTTCTGCCGGGTTTCCGCCTTCAAAAATAAAATTAATTGGAAGAATTGTTGTTTTACCACTTGATTTTGCTGAAGCAGGATAAATAATTTCACCGTCAGCAAACATCTTAACAAGATACCCTTCACCTGGCTGACAATCACCAATACCATTAACCCAATTCGGACCGATCTTGCGTAATGTCTGGCCTTGTGAATTTCTTATAAAATCAAGATCATCGCCAATGATTGTTGCAAAAGCATCCAATGCATTCATCGGAGCATCGGGGAAATAACTTACAAACTGGAATCCAAATGCAACAGGAATCGGAGTTGAAGGATTAACAGGAACACCCATGATTGTAAATGAATCATCGGCAAACATTTTCACGAGATAACCTTCATCAATTATCCAGTCACCAATACCGTTAACCCAGTTCGGGCCGATTTTACGTAATGTCTGGCCTTGTGAGTTTCGGGCAAAATCAAGGTTTTCATTTAGTATATCAGCCATTACTACCAGCATATCAGGATCATCAGGTATAACAGATGAGGAAATAAATTGAAATCCTGTTGACAGGTCGAATGTTTGCGAAGCACCTGATTGTATGAAATCCAAAGCAATAAGACTGTAATCGCCATCTCCTGAAGGAAATACATCTCCTGTATAAGCATCTCCATAAGGATCGAATAATTCAATTTCAAAATTCTCAACAACCAAATCTTCACTTGCATCCCAACACTTGAAAAAATACGAATTACCGGCTTGATATCCCGGCCCACTTACCAGAACACTAAAAGCAGTCAGGTCATTTTCAAACTGATTTTCGGGAGTACAAATTTGGTCTAAAGTAAACAAGCCAACCATTAGATCTCCATCGAAAATAGCAATTTGATCATCGGCAACTAAATCCTCACCATTAATCATAGCACCGGCAATATAAATAGTCCATAATGGGCTGGAGGGATCTCCACCTTCGAATGCGAAATGTGGCCCCTGCATTTCAACCTCAATTGTTATATCCTCACCGGCTATTGTAAATGAACCTTGTACATCAAGGAAACCTTCATATGTAATAATGTAATTATAATCTCCATCAACCAACTCAAAGACAGCTTCGCCATTAATATCTGTAAATTTAATGATAACTCCAACAGTTATTTCAGCCCCTTCAAGATTAACTCCATCTGAAGTTACATGGAAAGTTGCTGAATAATATTCTCCCGGGCATGCGTCCGATTCTTCAAATAATCCGGTTTGGTTAACAATTAAAGCATCATAGTTTCCGGTTTCGTCAAATAATACAATGTCGCCAGGGATATTAAATTTATAATATGCTAATAAACCGGGTTCATTCATAGGATCAGGTATATTACAAGAGTATTCAATAATTTCAGATTCTGTACGAGCTATGTTCCAAACACGCAATTCATCAATGCTACCATCAATATACCTACCATCATAACTATAGGAAATATTAAAATTATCATTTGAAACAAAATCTCCGCTTTGAGCCAGGCTGGCATCTTCAACGCCATCAATATATAATTTCATAATTGAACCATCATAAGTAGCAGCAACATGATGCCAGGTATTTGCCTGGAGAGATGTATTAGCATTTAGTTTCTTAGCTGACCCGCCTATTGTTAAAACAAATTGAGGTTTATCAATTGAAAGAGTTTCATCACCTAATCTTAAAAGGCACAAATCATTAGTACCATTTTCTGTCCCTGCAATTGTTGATATATATGGAAAACTTGTCTGGAATTCATCAACATTCACCCAGGCTTCAATCGTAACTGCGGAGCCGGAAAGAGGTATCACCCCACAATCTGCATAATCAGATCCTTCGAAATCGTAAGTAAAATCTCCACTCGGATCATTGTTATTGATTACCGCATCCATACAGTCATTGAGAGGATCTTCATCATCAGGAACGAAAGTACAAACTTCGATGAAATATGTTCCTAATGCGGTTAAATCAACTGTAGCTGCGAAAGTATATTCAACTTCTTCTCCCGGGCCAACCGGACCTGGAACTACTTCATTAACCCAACCTGCACCATCAAGGTTAAATCCAACAGGAATATCAGGCAAAGGCTCAGAACCAAAGTTTTTAACAATTACAGTTACAGGTTCCATACCGAGTCCAATACCTGAAACCGGCGAAAGAATTTCAATAACACCTCCATCAACAGGTGGTGGGGGTAAACATGAAGCATAACCAATGTCTCCACCAGTAGGATCAACACCACCAAAACCATCCTGGAAAATTGAATTACCATCTGCGTCAAAAACTTCGTAAGAACATTCATAAGGCCATCCGCCTGCAGTCCATACAGCAGTAAGGAATGCGCCGTCCTCAACGAGGAATTCAACAGTTTCAGGACCTGCTCCTGATAATATAGTAGCATTTACATATTCAGTACCGTCACCGAATATTTGAACAAATCCACCGTTCCAACCATCGCCATAGTCATCCCACATTGTGATTGAATAAAAACACATATTGCCCATATCAGTATTTGTGATAGTTTTATCGCCTGAATTGTTTTCAGGATGTTCATCACCTGCAAGAATAACTTCTGCTTCGATATAATAATCACCAAATGCTGAGAAGTCATAAGGAACAGTAAATGTGTAAACAATTGATTCACCCATAGCAAGAGGGCCTGCAATTGTTTCAACTTCCCAAGTACCACCGTCAACACGATATTGAACATCAAAGTTACTTTGTGTAATAGCACCTGCATTTTTAACACCAATTACAATATCTTCTACTCCCATATTAAAACCTGAGTTTGGTTCCATAATTCCTGTGAGTTTAAGATCAAGATCAGGTGGAGGGCCTGCAATACCACCTTCAACACCGAAAATAGCTTCGTTTTGGATAATTCCTAATAAGGTCCACCAACCTGGTGCCCAAGTATCAAATGAAGCAAGGCCACCGGCAATACCTGTACCTGTTGTACTATATATGATAGCATCAAAAGTAACTCCGGTTTCAGCTCCTGTTACAGGGTCAATTTGAACAATAACAGACTGGCTCGCACCACCTGCCTGAGCAAAACCATAAAGCCATTGATCGCCTCCATCAAGCAGGCGTGCAAATCCGTAGTAACTTGTGTAAGCACCACAGTTAAATTGGTTTAGGATTCCACCTGTGCGGTCATAAAGTGTAATAGGATCGCTCCAGTTGTTTCCCCAGAAAGCATCAAATTCAGCGTCATAAGCACATGCCCTTGTAGCAACGGCAGCAGTTAATGTACTGATCAAAGTGCCTGATTGTCCTACAAAATCCATTTCATATAATTGAGTGCTTGCTGCAGCACCATAGAAATAGGTTCCGTCATAAGCAAGGTCTCTTACGGCAGCTTCGCCTGCTACCGGAAACCATCCTACCCAAGTTCCATCCATTTCATAGCATTGAAATCCATCAGCATTCCACATCGATGTGTAGATGTAATCGCCATTTGTTTCAACACCTGCTTCACCTGAAGCATCTCCGCAAATAAAATCAAATTGGTAATCGAAGAGGTCATCCGTAACACTTGTTGCGTGAGGATTTGTAACAGCATTGATATCAGCATCCACTATAGTCTGGACAGTTTTGATACCGTTTGCTATCATTTTTTTCTTTGCAATTTGCTCGGGAGTGTGCATTTGAGCAAAAAGCACTGATGATGAAAGGATCATCAGAATTAATAAACTTGTAATTTTTTTCATACGTTTTAATTTTTTAGTTAAAAATTTATTTGATTAAAAAAAAGGCATACCTGCTTATAAACAAGCATGTATATTTAGATTTATTTGTTGTCACAGCTAATCTATTTATTTTTGTCATTTTTCTTACTCAACATACGAATACACTTTACAAAGCGTATGAATTGCAAATATAACAAATTATTTAAAAAAGGAAAATTTTTATGTATTTTGAATAAATAATTTTTTATAAAACCGGTAAAACCATAAACGATTTCTTTTTTTATTAGTATCCAACGACTTATGTCGTGGGTTGTTTCAAGTTTTGGGTTTTCCTATTGCCTTTATTTCCCCTATTTCCCTTATTTCCCTTATTTCCCCTATTCCCAAAGTTTAGGATTCTATTTGGATAAAAAAATGCACGAATGAAATTGATAGAAAAAAACTTGAAACAGGGGTTGTCTCAAAAGTCTTTGTGTGCCTTTGTGACTTCTTTGTGTGCCTTTGTGGAATAATTTAAATAGCTGAACCACAAAGAATCACAAAGGAAATACGAAGTTTCACAAAGTAAGATACATCAATTTCTTATAAAAATTTACCTTTTGAGACATCCCCTACTTACCCAGGATCTTAGACCCTTTCTGATACCGAAAAAAAAAGCAAAAAAAAAGCCGCTCCGAAGAGCAGCTTTTTTTTGTTTAACTTAATTGGTTACTATCTGATAGTAACTTTTTGTGTTTCAATACCGTTAACAGTTTCAATTCTGATGATATAAACACCTGATTCGAAATTACTTGTATTGATTTCAGAGCTATTTCCTTGATAAACCGATTGACCAACATAGTTGAAAATTACAACATTGTTGATTTGGTTTGGTGAAGAAATAAATATCATATTAGTTGCAGGATTTGGATAAACAACCAATTCTCCAAGTGCAGCGCCTTTTGTTACGTTAACAACACTGAATTCACCGTCATTGCTTGGATATACACTTGATACATAAGAGTTATAAACTACTTCCATTTCAAATTCAGCTGTAACAACATTGTCATTAGACCAAACTTTCAATGAAATTGGTTCACCGGCTACATATCCTTGTCCGTCTGCTACTTGACTGAATACAGCAAGAGAATTGCTATAAACATTGTCTGAAGTAACAGTCATTGAACCTATAACTACATCTCCGCTATAAGCAGCTACTTCATCACCAATTCCTAAACCATCAATATACATAGTATAAACAGGCTCGGCAGCATTACCACCTTCGAAAAGTAAATGAGAAGGAGTAATAGATGTTATACCGCTTGATTTTGCTGCTGAAGGATAAACAATTTGTCCATCAGCAAACATTTTAACGAGATAACCTTCGCCTGGCATAGCATCACCAATACCATTAACCCAAACAGGGCCAATTTTACGTACCATTTGACCGGCTGAATTTCTGATGAAATCAAGATCGGCACCAATGATTGTTACAAATGCATCCATAGCATTCATTGCAGTAGTTGGGAAATAACTTACAAACTGATATCCTGTGAAAACATCAATAGGAGTTCCGACAGCTACAGGAGCACCTGTGATTGTGAATACATCGGCAGCAAACATTTTAACGAGATAACCTTCTTCAACAATCCAGTTACCAATTCCATTAACCCATACAGGGCCAATTTTACGTAACATTTGACCGCCTGAATTTCTTACGAAATCAAGGTTAGTATTTAAAACATCAGCCATAACAACCATCATATCAGGATCAAGAGGATCAACTCCTGATGAAATAAACTGATATCCAACAGCTAAGTTGAATGTTTGTTGTACAAATGATACGAAATCAATAGTTGCAAGGCTATATTCACCGTCACCTGTAGGGAATACATCTCCCATATAAGCATCTCCATAAGGATCGAAGAATTCATAAAGGAACATATCGTATTCTACTTCTGCACTACAATCCCAGCCTTTGAATGAGAATGCATTACCGGCTGTATAACCTGGTTGTGAAGTTAAATTACTAAATGCAGTTAAATCATTATCAAATGCATTATCTATAGTACAAACCTGATCTAAAACAAATAAACCAACCATTACATCGCCATCGAAGATAGCAATTTCATCACCGGCTTCCATATCAGCATCAGTATCGGGTACTGTTGCACCACCAATATAAATAGTCCAGACTGGTTGTGATGGGTCACCACCTTCAAAAATGAAGTGAGGTACACATCCACCACCAACAGTCATTTGAACAGGAACATCAACTACAGGAGTAACCGGGTCATTGCTTGCAATTGCTATGTTTGCAGTTAATACAGTACCTAAAGGATAATCTCCGGCGTTGAAATCAAGAGTAATTTGATCTGATCCTTGTGGATCAACAGTTCCTGATAAAGGATTAACAGTTAACCATGGAATAACAGCTTCACCCAATAAACAGAATCCCATAGGATCTTGTGGATTCCAGGCTGTACCATCCCATTGTTGTCCTACACCGGCTCCATTAGGAGCATTAAGTGCTAAGAACCAGCATGGAGCGGGATCAATCATTGCCATTACTGAGAACCATCCGTCAGTTAATGTTACTGAATTAGGTAATGCAACTTCATATTCCCACATAGTATAAGTACTGGCAAAAAGATCACCTGTATTAGTTCTTGGAACTGGAATTGTGAACTCATCAATCATTGCACCAGGTTGTCCGGCGTCGTCAGCATAGAAACCAATATGGAAAGTTTTTGGCTCAGTACCTGCACATGGAGTCCAAGCTCCACTAAATATAGCATCAATACCCCAGAAACGTATTCCTTCAATATCACCACCGCCTGAGAAGCTTTGGTAGAAATCATAATATCCGGCTTCATCTGCTGTCATTGCAGTAGAATAATCAGGACATGGTTGGCTTACAACTGATCCTGCAGGACAATCATAATCCCAATCAGAATTTGCAATTGGATCTTTATCTGTCATATATGCATTAGGATCTATCTTTGCATTTACATTAGTTGGAAGAGTGGCTTCTGTTGGCCCGTAAGTAACTCCAATAACATAGTCTAATACGCCTTCGCCAATATTTCCTATGTTAAGGAATTCTTGTCCTGTGCCGCCAACATCAACTGTTACATCGAATGAGGCTGGATCTACAGTAATTTCAGGGAATAATGGCTCAACACAAGTTCCTGTGCCAATTATACCACCAATAGGTTCAACACCACCTAATCCATCTTCGAAAACTACATTTCCGTAATTATCATAAACTATATAAAAATTTTCATAAGCCCAACTACCGGGAGTATAGACAGCAGTAAGTAATATACCTTCATAAACATCGAAAATATATGTTTCAGGGCCTGCACCGGTTTCTAATGTTCCGGAAAATACTAGTTCAGCACCGGCGTAGATCTCTAATAATCCACCATTCCAGCCATCACCGTAATCATCCATTAAATCTACTGTCCACTCACAATCTGGTAATAATTCACAATATGCAACGCCAATGTCACCACCAACGGGTTCAACACCACCCATTCCATCTTCGAAAACAGGATTACCCATAAAGTCATAAACTATATAAGAATTTTCATAAGGCCATCCGCCTGCAGTATAAACTGCAACAAGAGCTTCACCTCCTTGAACATTGAACTCATAAGTTTCAGGACCGGCACCGGTTTCTATTGTTCCGGAGAATAATAGGATACCATCACCAAAGATTTCAAGTAATCCACCGTTCCAGCCGTCACCGTAGTCATCCCACATAGTAACCGACCACATACAACCTGTCATAGGTTCAGTGTTTTCAATTATAGCAGCAGCACAGTCGTTGGTAACATTCTCATCACCGGGAAGGAAAGTACATGCTTCGAGTGCATAAGTTCCAAATGCAGTTAAATCAACAGTAGCTGTGAAAGTATATTCAACTTCTTCACCCGGGCCAACAGGTCCTGGTACTACTTCATCAACCCATCCTGCCATATCAAGATTAAACCCAACAGGAATTTCAGGTAAAGTTTCAGAACCAAAGTTCTTAACTGTTACAGTAACCGGCTCAACACCGAGATACTCACCTGAAACAGGAGATAGAATTGCAGTAACACCTGCATCATATAGAACTGGTGCACCAACTACGATGGTATAATCTTCAACTTCACCATAGCTTGCTTCACCACAAGGGAAAGGATCAACACTATAAGTCATTCTGACTCTCATTCTGTATTCACCCATTGGTGTTCCGGCAGGAGGTGTAATAAAACCATCAAAGAAAGCACCGGTTCCATCATTATTCAATACAAATTCTTCATCTCCGAGTTGTTCCCATACAAAATCTGAATTCCAGTCAACCCAGCAGGTAACATTATCGGATGCCCATGGATTTCCGTTAGTAACTAAAATTGGTTCAGAAACACCTGCAGAAATAATAGTAAATTGGTCGGTATAATCAGCTACACCACCTTGCCATCCACTTGGATTATCAATAGTACCGCATAATACGTTTGCGATCCATTCATCTTCAGTAAGTGTGGAAGCATCGCAATAAACCGGTTGATAAGGTGTGCATTCTACAATACCATAGTAATCGTTATTTTCGCCGTCGCATGGATAACCTTCAAATACAGAAGGGCCTACCCATAACCAGTAAATACCTGGCATAACTTGCGCAGTTGTTTCAAATATAGTACAAGGATCTCCTGTGTTAGAAGTCAGAATTGTATAATTATCACAACCGAGGGTACCATCAATTATAAATGCTAAAGCAGGGAATTCTGCTTCAATAGTCCATGTGATATTCATTTGTTCGGTAATAATAAGTTCATACCAGTCAGTATCACGAAAATTACTACCTTCGAAAAGATATGTACTTGAAGTACCGCAAACTATATCGCCACATTCAATTGGTGAGTAAACATAAGGATCGGCGTTACAACCGCCATTGAAATTATCAACATATTCATCGCCGGCACATTCTTCACCTTCGGGATAACCGCCGGTAGGACATTCTACTACACAAGGAATAAAGTCGCAGTACACAGTACCAACATCTCCGCCTACAGGATCAACACCTCCAAAGCCATCCTGGAAAATCGAAACGCCGTTTGCATCATAAATTTCGTAAGAACATTCATAAGGCCATCCGCCTGCAGTCCATACAGCAGTAAGGAATGTAAGATCGTAAACCATAAAAGTATATGTTTCTGGTCCGGCACCGGAAGCTAATCCTCCGCTAAATACTTCTATACCATCACAAAAAAGTTGTAGTATTCCACCATTCCAGCCATCGCCGTAATCATCCCACATTGTAACGGAAAAATCACAAATTCCTGCTGGATCAGTGTTTGTAATAGTTTTATCGCCTGAATTGTTGTCAGGATTTTCATCACCTACGAGAATAACTTCTGCTTCGATATAATAATCACCAAAAGCAGAGAAGTCATAAGCCTGGTTAAAGGTGTAAGCAATGGATTCACCTTGTGCAAGAGGGTTGGGAAGTACTTCGACAACCCATGCACCACCGTCAACACGATATTGAACCTCAATATTACTTTGAGTAAGAGCACCAACATTTTTCACTCCAATCACAATATTTTCCACACCTAATCCTAAACCTGAATTTGGTTCAGGGATTCCTGTGAGTTTAAGATCATTGTCAGGTGGAGGGCCAGCAATACCGCCTTCAACACCAAAGATGGCTTCGTTTTGGATAATTCCAAGTAATGTCCACCAACCTGGTGCATAGCTGTCAAATGCAGCGATACCACCGGCAATACCTGTACCTGTAGTACTATATCCGATAGCATCAAAAGTAACTCCGGTTTCAACTCCTGTTACAGGGTCAATTTGAACAATAACAGACTGACTTGCACCACCTGATTGAGCAAAACCATAAAGGTATTCTGTTCCTGCATCATTTAAGCGTGCAAATCCGTAGTAACTTGAGTAAGCACCACAGTTAAATTGGTTTAAGATTCCACCTGTGCGATCATAAAGAGTGATAGGATCGCTCCAGTTGTTTCCCCAGAAACCATCAAATTCAGCATCATAAGCACATGCCCTTGTAGCAACTGCAGCAGTTAATGTACTAATCAAAGTACCTGACATTCCTACAAAATCCATTTCATATAATGATGTGCTTGCAGCAGCACCATAGAAATAAGTTCCGTCATAGGCAAGGTCTCTTACGGCAGCTTCGCCGGCTACTGGAAACCATCCTAAGAAAGTACCGTCCATTTCATAGCAGAAAAATCCATCACCATTCCATTTTGAGGTGTAGATGTAATCGCCATTGGTTTCGACACCTGCTTCACCTGAAGCATCGCCGCAAATAAAATCAAATTGATGATCGAAGAGATCAACAGGATTATAAGTTGCGTGAGGATTAATAATAGCATTAGCATCAAAATCAACGACACTTGGTGTACCTTCGTCGGTTTTTTCAATCTTGTAACTTTTCTTTTCTACCATTTGCCCGTTATTAGTTGTTGATTGGGCAAACATTACTGATGATGCAAATATCATCAGAATTAATAAACTTGTAAGTTTTTTCATACGTTTAATTTTTTAGTTTAAAATATATTTAATTAAAAAGAAGGGATGCCTGTTTGACTAAACAAGCATTTATATTTAGATTTATTTGTTTCAGACTTCATCAGTTTTTAATCCATTTATCTCATACGTTAAATTTCATAATAACGCATATTGATTGCAAATATAAGGGTTTTTTTAAAAAACCAAAAAAAAATAAATTTATTTTTTATTTTTTTATTTCATTCAGATAAGTATTTTTTCGATAAATTCCAAATTTCTCCGGTAAATTTGGAGATTGCTTCATTTGACATACCGGCTACTTTCATATTTTTTATAGTTGTAATCAATTTTTCTCGTTCTTGTTCAGCTTTTTGCCGCTCTTGTTCAATTATTGGCAAAAGTTTGTCTTCAACCTCAATTTTAGCATCAAATATTGCTGTTTTGATTTCAGATTCTTTTATGCGCTGTTCTTTTATGTAAGCATCATAATCGTATTTATCGTTTGTTTTAAGATTGTCAACTCGCATTTTTTCTTTTGCTTCGGGCAAACCTTTAGCTTTAAATTCTTTTTTATTTCATGTGATTTAATTTGATCATAAAAACCGGCTAAATAATATTTTGATGTGCTGGGGAAAATTTTTGGTTGTGCAATGCACTTGCTTGTAATATCAAAAAGGGGCGTATATTTAATTGCTAAACTCTTTAAGAGTTGAGTAAAATATAATTTGCAATATCAAACCACGAAGTGGTTAAACATGAATAGCCACAGGTGAAACCTGTGGTTAAAAAGATGAAAACCATATCAGTAACCCCAACGGGATTCAATAAATCAAAATAAATACTTCTCATCAAATTCTATCCCATGTTCATTTAACAAACTGATATATTCATCACGGAAACTAAATTTTTTGTGGTGCTCTTTCTGTGTTTTTACATATTCAATTAAATTATCTTTTGCTGAGATTGCATAAGTAAACCCACCATAACCATCTTGCCAACCATTGAAATTAGGGAAAATATTCTGAGATTTTATAAAACTGCTTGCAGCAAGCTTCATGTCTTTTATTAAATAAGCTATTGCTACAGTTGGATGTATATGAGTGATAATATGTAAATGATCTTCAACTCCTCCTATTCTATATAAATGGCACATTGTTTTTTAGTATCCCCCAAATATATTTATAAAGTTTTTCCTGACCTGATTCAATCATGATTGTTTCGTGGTTTTTTGTGGCAAAAACTATCTGATAAAGAATTTGTGTATAAGTACTCATGACTGTTGTTAATATTAAATCCTTTCAGGGTTAGTTTTTTATTTCTGTCTTATTACCCTGCACTGCGTACAGGGCTATTCATGTTAAATCCGCTCTGCGGATTTTGCGAACTTCTTTTTATCTTTTCCGATTGAAAGAAAACAAAACTTAAAGAAGATGCTATAAAAGTAATCAAATTATTATTCCCCCAGCACATCAAAATACATTTTAGTCATCTCCCATATTTCCTTATCCCACTTTTTAGTACTTTTGTAATAAATAATTTGCAAATTTTGATAAAAGAGAAATTTTTAATAACCGACTGGCTACCTACAACACTTGATGAAGTGAAAAAACAAGGCTGGGAAGAGATAGACGTAATACTCTTTTCGGGAGATGCTTATGTTGACCATCCTTCGTTTGGACATGCTGTGATTGCAAGAATAATTCAAAATTTGGGGTTTAGGGTGGCAATTGTGGCTCAACCTAATTGGAAAGATGATTTGAGGGATTTTAAAAAGCTTGGAAAACCAAGATTGTTTTTTGGAGTAACTTCAGGATGTATGGATTCGATGATAAATCATTACACCGCAAACAAACGCCTACGATCGGATGATGCTTATTCACCGGGTGGTAAAAGCGGTTTTCGCCCCGATTATGCAACTTCGGCCTATTCACGGATATTGAAAAAGCTATTTCCGGATACACCTATTATAATAGGTGGTGTTGAATCTTCGTTGCGAAGATTTACACATTATGATTATTGGTCGGATAAATTAAGAGCTTCTATTTTGTCGGAAAGTAACGCCGATATTCTTGCGTATGGAATGGGTGAGCAGGCATTAAAAAAAATCCTTGATTTCTATGACAACAAAAAATCTGTTGATTCATTATATTCAATCCCTCAAATTGCATTTCTAATAAAAGATAAATCATTGTTGAATAATACAAAACAATGGAAAAGTGTTGAACTGGCTTCTCATGAAAAATGTTTGAAAAGCAAAATAACATTCGCTTCAAATTTTAAAATAATTGAACAGGAATCGAATAAAATAAATGCAAATCGAATATTTCAAAACATTGGGGAAAAAACACTTGTTGTAAATCCCCCCTTTCCTTCGATGTCGGAAAAAGAAATTGATGCTTCATTTGATCTGCCTTTCACAAGACTGCCTCATCCAAAATATAAAAAGCGGGGAAATATTCCTGCTTATGAAATGATAAAACATTCGGTGAATCTTCATCGCGGATGTTTTGGAGGTTGTAGTTTTTGTACGATTTCTGCCCATCAGGGGAAATTTATTGCAAGTCGGTCGGAAAAATCTATTTTGAAAGAAGTTGAAATGATTACGGTAATGCCTGATTTTAAAGGATATTTAAGTGATTTGGGTGGGCCTTCGGCAAATATGTTTAGAATGAAAGGCATTGATTCTGGAATTTGTGAAAAATGTATCAGGCCAAGTTGTATTTTTCCAAAGATTTGCAATAATTTAAACACCGACCACAAACCTCTAATTGATATTTACAAAAAAGTAAATTCAAATAAATCAATCAAAAAAGCATTTATCGGTAGTGGTATCCGATACGATTTGTTGCAAACCGGTGATAGAAATATGGATAAAAAATATCATTATTCCGAATATATAAAGCAGCTTGTAAAATTTCATGTTTCCGGAAGATTGAAAGTTGCACCTGAGCATACTTCCGGGCAGGTTTTGAAAATCATGCGAAAACCTTCTTTTAAATTGTTTTTAGATTTTAAAAAGATTTTCGACAGGCTTAACAGGGAAAATGATCTTAATCAACAAATAATACCTTATTTTATTTCAAGTCATCCGGGCTGCAAATTAGAAGATATGGCCGAATTGGCAGTTGAAACAAAAAAACTTGGTTTCAAACTTGAACAAGTGCAGGATCTTACGCCAACACCAATGACCCTTGCAACTGTGATTTATTATTCGGGCTACGATCCTTATACCCTAAAACCCGTTTATACTGCCAAAACAAAAAATCAAAAACTCGATCAACTTAAATTTTTATTTTGGTACAAAAAGGAAAACCGGCATTGGATCAGGAAAACATTATTAAGATTGAAAAAAGAAGGTCTTGTTAAAAAATTGTTGGGCAGATAGGCATTTTAATTTTTGATTTTTGATTCGGAAATCCTGACCTGATTACATAATACCAGCACATTAGAGCTTTTTCTTCGTAACATTATTTCGCTCCTACGGAGCTTTATTGTTTATGAAACTTTCTTTCTATAAATATTTCGCCTCTAACGAGGCTTTTTTGTAACTAATCCATTAGCTTGTTCTCCTTTACGATACCTTATAAACTCCATTGGAGCGTAATATTTTTAAAAAGGAAACTAATTCTGAATCCACTCCGAAAAGCAAAAAAATAAAACATGCCACGAAAACACCAAAACACAAAAACCCACAAAACAAAGGTTATCAATTGATTAAATTTAGTGGTATTTAGTGTTTTTGTGCTTTAGTGGCTAAAAACACTTTTCGGAGTGGACTCAATTCTGGAACTCTGAGATTTTAGCATTCAATCATTTTTCTTAGTAACATTGTTTACATTTTTTATATCTTGCAAAAAAATACTTAAAATGACATCAGATAGAAAGCAGTTTTCTTTAGATAAAAACTATTTAATTTATTTTATTAATTCCACTGCTGCTTTTATTTGCACATATTTTATTATTAGCATTTTAAGATCGTTTGCCACTATTTTAATTGCTAATGAATGTGATATAAATTCATTATTTTTTTTAAACAGAATTGAATTTCTAATCCCACAAAATTCGAATGTGTGGACTTTTGATGCTACTTTATCAATATATTTTTCCGGCCCGTTTTTTTCCTTTTTACTTGGAGCCATATTATCAATATATTATCTTACGAAAAAAAAGAAAAATACGTTTTTTAATGTATTTCTTTTTTGGGCTTTTATAAATGCATTTAACTTCTTTTTTGCTGCTGTTCTCACAGATTTAATTACAAATACAGGAATTGTTTATACTCTATATTCAATGAACTTAGGGCAATCTATTCAAATAATTATTTATATTTCTGTTAGTTATTTAATGATCCATCTTGGAGCTTTATCAATAAAAGTTTTTGTTTTTTCTTCTGATCCATATTTTATAAAAACTTTTCAAAAGCGTATAAAATATTTGTTCTCAAGTATTTTATTGCCGTGGTTTTTTGGTAGCTTAATTATTCTATCAATCATAACACCACCATTTTCCCAATATCATATTTTTCTCTTATTACTAATGTTCCTTTTTCTTATATCGGTTTTATATCCTAAAAATTATTTCTTAAAAACTGAAACTAAAGTTCATAAAGAAAATAAGATCAATTGGATTTTCATTATTACGAATATTGTATTAGTTTTTCTGTTAAGATATTATCTCAACTCGGGAATTAATTTTTTTGAATAAAAAAACACCGGAATAGTTTTGCTTCCGATGTTTTTTGTCAGAGTTTATTTATAATGATAAAATGCTAAAGTGCTTAAAAGTTTAAATATTGAGTCCACTCCGAAAAGTAAAAAAAATAATATTGCCACTAATACACCAAGTCACAAAGAATCACAAAGAGCTTATTTCTAATACATTATACTTAGTGTGTCTTCGTGCCTTTGTGGCTAAAAATGGCTTTTCGGAGTGGACTCAATATTTCATGACAATTAAATCTTTAATAATGTGGTTTGAATATTACACTATTAGGTTTTTTCATTCTGCAACATTTTTATTTTCGCATTCAATCATTTTCGCCCCGAAGTTTCGGGATTCCATTAAATTTGTAGTAGCACTAAAAATAAAATTACTTCTTTGAGAGATTATTATTTATAATAGTCATCTCATCAACTAAATACTTTGCTCCGGCAAATTTATCAACGATAAACAGAACATATCTGATGTCAGTGTTAATGGTTCTTTGCAATTCAGGTTCAAATGAAATATCGCCGCTCATTCCTTCCCAGTTAAGGTCGAAAACCAAACCAATAATTTGACCGGCTGCATTTATTACCGGACTTCCGGCACTACCTGAAGTTGCATCATTATCAGTTGTAAAACAAACATTCATAACCCAATTATCCGAATAAATCCCATAATCTTTTTTATCATATAAATATTTTAATTTCTCCGGAACAAAAAATTCATTATCGTCTGAATCCTCTTTTTCCATAACCCCAGCTAAGGTTGTATAATGCTTGCTGATCAAGCCGTCAGAAGGTTTACTTCCAATTACTTTTCCATAAGATAGCCGCATACTTGAATTTGCATCACAATAGAAATTCGCATTGGGATTCATTTCTTCAAGGCCTTCTTTAAACAAACGGGAATATTTGTTAAGTGCCAAATATGATTCCGAAAGAATATCATTTATTTCCTTTCGTTTTTCCATACAACATAAATATATTTTAAAGGCAAAATCATTTTCAAGAGTTATCAGCTCGGGATTATTAACAAAAGTCCATAATTCGTTATAATTTGCAAATATTGACTTATTATAAACTGCATTTGTAAACCAATTAAAATCATCATTATATTCCGTTTGCAAAACCGAAAACACCTCAGGAAGCTGATCATTAGAGATATTTTTGATTTCATCATAGAAAAGTCCGACAATTTCATAAAAGATTTCCTTATCGGTTTCAGGATCAACATTCACTATATAATTTCTTACTGCTTCTCTTAATTCATCAGGAATTTTATATGATTTTGCTTTCTTTTTGTTGAATGATTGCATTTCGAGATAAACCGGATAGAATTTTTTTATTAAAATCATCAAATCAGCACCGTTATTCATAACCTCCTCACAGTATTGATTATATAAATTATACTTGCCGATTTTTTTATCGGCTTCGGAAATATTATTAATTACATTTCCGTATTTTTCTTTTCTTTTCCGGTTAGAATTTGCCCATTTTTCAAATTCATTTTCAAGTTCTTTTTTCTTCTCACAAACTTTGTATCGTTTTAATTGCTTGCTTTTTCCTAAATAATATTTTGAATAATTACTGGTTTGAGTAAATTTTGCAGCGTATTTTAATTTAATCTCTTCGCTTTCGTCCATTTTGTTTATCAGGACTTTGTTTTTTTTATCTTTAATTTTTTTCAATATTGGATTGGTCTCATCAATAAGTATTTCAACACCTTCTGAAGAAAGATAACGATTAGTTTCTAAAGGATATCCTAAAGTCATCGCAAAATCCATCTCATTAAATCCATCAACCGAAATTGGTAAATGATGTTTTGATTTCAATGGGATATTATATTCAGAATATTCAGCAGGCTTTCCATCCGGAGAAGTATAAATTCTGAATAAGGAAAAGTCGCCTGTATGCCGTGGCCACATCCAGTTATCTGTGTCGCCTCCAAAACTCCCTATTGATAAAGGAGGTATCCCAACAAGGCGAACATCATTGAAAGTTTCATAAACAAAAAGATAAAATTCATTGTCATAACAAAAGCTTTTAACTTCAGCCGAATAATGAGTTTTTTTTTCAATTTTTGATTCAATATTCTCACAAGCCTCCTTAATTTTCGCAACTCTTGCTTTCTCACTCATGTTTTTTCTTAATTTCGATAGCACTTTATCCGTAACATTTTCCATTCTAATAAGAAAAGTAACTGATAAGCCGGGATTCTGAAGCTCTTCCTCCTGGCTCATTGCCCAAAAACCGTTTTTCAAGTAATCGTTTTTAAGTGTGCTGTGTGCATGAACATAATCCAGTCCTGAATTATGGGAAGTGATTAATAATCCATTTGGTGAAATTATTGCTCCGGAAGAAAAATCACTAAATTGAATCACAGCATCTTTAATAGATGAATGATTAATATCGTAAATATCTTCGAGGGATAAATGCAGGCCCATTCTCTGCATTTCCGAATAGTTTTGTGATTTTATTAATAAAGGCAACCACAGCCCTTCGTCTGATCTGGCGAGATAATTTATCCCTAAAATCATTGTTGCCAAAACCAGGATGAATTTTGTTTTCATAGCTTTAATGTGTTGTTAATTAATTAATAATATTTATTTTGTGTCAAATATGATAGTGCATAATTTATGCCATTTTACTAATATGTTTTATATTAGTTATATAAACAAATTTTAATAAGAGTTTTGTTAAATAATTACTCGAAAACGAACAGTCGGTGTCCTTTTATGAACACTGTATTATTGATTGTATGATAAGGATTTATATGTATTTTGAACTTAGTAATGTGTTTGATTTTAATTCGTTCAATTAGATGACTAACTTTTTATTTATATTTTATAAGATTGGGTATTTTTTATTTTTGAGGAAACGAATTGCCGCTTTGCGGTTTCAATTATAAATTGTTAATAGAAAACAATAAATTAATATAGTTTCTATTCATATTTAATAGCATCCACCGGTTTTTTAACGGCTGACCTAATTGATTGATAGCTTACTGTTAATAAAGCTATAATGAGTGAAATCAGCAAAGAATAAATGAAAACATCGGGGCTAAGATCAGTATGATAAGTATAAGAGTCCAGCCAGTCGCGCATTGCAAACCAAGCCACCGGCCAGGCAATAATATTGGAAATAATTACCCATTTCAGAAATTCCCGTGTAGTAAGCGAAACAATGCCGGAAACAGATGCTCCGAGAATTTTTCTAATTCCGATTTCTTTTGTTCTTTGTTCTGCCATATAAGCCGCAAGGGCAAATAAACCAAGACAAGAAATAAAAATTGCAAGAACTGCAAAGTAGCTAATAATTTTTATCAGAGTAGCCTCATCAGTATAAGCTCTGTTATAAATATCTTTTAAATATCGGGGTTCAAAAGGATATCCCGGAAAAACCTTTTCCCATATTACTTTCACTTGCTCATTAATTTCTTCTCTGTCAGCCGAGCCGGCTTTAATCATTACCCGCCTGCATCTTGTCGGAGAATAAATTAATACTAACGGATCAATCTCATATTGCATTGGCAAATGATGAAAATCTTCAACAAGTCCAATTATTCGATATTTGGTTTCATCTCCCCACTTTATCCATTTGCCAACCGGATTCTGCATATTAAAAGCCTTTGCTGCTTTTTCATTAATTACAAAAGTAGCAGTATCGGATTTTATATCTTTAGAATAATAGCGTCCATCTATTAGCTTCATTCCCATTGTTTCAATATAATCAACATCAGTGCGGCCCATTCCTACAAGAATATCCTCATCCGTATCCTTGCCTTCCCATTCAATACCACCACTATTGCTTCCAATATAAAAAGGAATAGAATTAGCTCTTGTAACACTTAAAATTTTCGGATTGTTAAGTAATTCTGTTTTAAAAATGTCATATTTTTCTTTCGATTCGCCACGCATTGATAAATACATAACATTATCCAGATCCATCCCAAGCTTATTATTTTGAAGGTATGATAATTGCCTTATAACTACTAAAGTACAAATTATTAAACCTACCGATAATGTAAACTGGAAAACCACAAGAATTCTTCTGAAATAAAAATTGCCTTTCCCTTTTGTTATTCCGCCTCTCATAGTTTTTATCGGATTAAACGAAGATAAATAAAAAGCCGGATAACTTCCTGCAAGCAATCCTACAAGCACTGTTATACCGATTATTGCAAACCAGAAATGAATGTTTGCAAGACTAAATTGCAATACTTTATCCAGCAATTGATTAAATGAAGGCAACAACAAATAAACGAGGCCAATAGCCAAAATCATAGCAATAAATGATATAAACATTGATTCGCCAAGAAATTGATTTATAAGATTTCCACGATTGGCTCCAAAAGTTTTTCTGATCGAAATCTCTCGAGCACGCTTTGCAGATCGTGCAGTTGAAAGATTCATAAAATTAATACAGGCAATGAGTAAAATAAATATTGCAATTGCTGAAAATATATAAATATACTGAATATCACCTCGTGCACCCCGCACCGAATGCAAATGAATTTTTTTCAATGGAAACAAAAACAAATCTATGTCGCTATCATTCTCCGGATCAGCTTTTTTTTCAATAATATAATTCTTGATTTTATTATTTAATTGTTTATAATCAACGCCATCGACCAATTCAACATATACATAAAATGAATTCCACCCATATCTATCCAAATTCCTTCCTAAATTTTCTAAAAACTCAAAAGGAATACACAAATCAAAACGGAAGGAAGAATTTTCGGGTGTTTCTTTAATTATTCCTGTAACTTTAAAACTATGTTCATTATTATATTTAATAATTTTACCCATAGGATCTTTATCTTCAAATAATTTCGTAGCCATTTTATCAGATAAAACAACTGAATTAATATCATCGAAAACATGATCGGGGTCGCCTCGCAGAAACTCAAAATCGAACATTTCGAAAAGCTGGGGATCAGATAATCGAACATCCTCGGTGTAAAGTTTATCATTATAAGAAATAGTTGCCCCTAATTCATAATACATAAAAGAATTTTTTATTTCAGGAATATCATTTCTGATATCTCTGGCAATGGGCCCCGGCATACAAACAGTGGTTAGTGGACCGGATGTATAATATTGAGTTTGAACAAGACGATACAAATTATCGACTTTTTGGTTGAATTTATCATAACTCAGTTCATTTGTTACCCAAATATAGATCAGAATAGCAATTGCCATCCCGATCGTAAGCCCTAAAATATTGATAATTGAGAAAACTTTTTGTCGAATAAGATTTCTGATCGTGGAGATTAAATAATTTCTGAACATTTTATAATTATTATTTATAAAATAAGACTGTTAACTTTATTTAATGTTACAAAAATGTTTGTTTTATCGAATCAACATTACAGTTCCTTTATTCAAGACTTTATTATCTTTTTCGGTAGAAACGACTATCCAAACATAAACTCCTTCCTGACAGATTTGGGATTTATAGGTTCCGTCCCAGCCTTCTTCAATATCATTGGTTTCAAAAATCATTTGCCCCCAGCGATTATAAATTTTCATTTGAAATTGCCCTTCCGGCAAATTTCCGGCAATCAATCTGAATTTATCGTTTAAACCATCACTATTTGGTGAAAAAGCATTTGGAGTTGGAATTACTTTTATTGAAAACTTTTCTTCAAAAATCTGACTACCACAAAGTGAGGCAACTGCTGTGTAAACAACATTTTCCTGTGGCGAAACACTAAGACTTTTTCCGCTACCGATTTCATAAATATTTCTCTCTTCAAACCATAAAATTTCCTTTGCAAGAATTTCGGGCGAAAACTTCACAGAGTCAATCTCGTAAGTTAAATTATTCAGAGGAATATATTTAATGCTTTCCGATTCGGCAATCCATGATTCATTATTTCTTCCTTCAACCGCAAACCCAATTGTTCCCAATGAATTTTGAATTCCCTGAGTTGCTTTATTTTTATGCCAATCAGTATAGCATGCAGGTTTTTTAATTAAATGATTTTCGATTGAGGAATCTTCATTTAAAACGATTTGAAAACTACCAATTGAATCTAAACAATCACGAAAAGGAATATCGCACCAACTGACGATAAGTTTTTTTTTATCATGCGAAGTTTCAATGTTTTTATAAAAAATATATGAAGCATTATTATAAGAGGGGTCCCAATCCTGGAAAGGCCCTAAAATACAATTCTTTGGAACTTTTAATTCAGAATTTGGAACCGAAAATGGATCACGACGGCCACCTCCCAAATCATCCTCACCGAAAGCAATATAACCGTTAGCTCCGATATAAAACTCAACATAAGTTTCTCCGAAATAAACAAATTCAAAACCTATTTCAAAAGGGCCAACAACATTGTCATCTTTAACCTCAACAGGAATTCCCCTATCCTGAATATTTGTAGTAAGAGTAACCGTAAAACCCGCATTAATAACAATTTCATTATTGATCTGACTTTGGGAGATTATTGCTGATAATAAAAAGAATAATAAAATTAATGCTTTTAGACTTCTTAAAATTTTACACTCTCTGCATTGAAATCCGATTTTATTTCTTCCGTTCATTTTTTCGGGTTTGGATTAAAACGAAAAAAAATGCTTTAAATTTTAGGTTCTATATGAAACATGTTGCAGCTTTGCTGCAAGAAAAAATATAGGACGCAGATTTATTATGATTATTATGATTTTACTGATTAACTTCAATTTACAAAGAGGAAAAAGAAAAAGCTTAACGCTATTTTACGAAATTCTCAAAATTATTATTCATCAACCCATTACCAGTAAATACTCAAAAACTCTTTCAAATGCAAATGTCTGATCCCCTGGTACGTATTTCCCTGAAATTCATCCATCGAAATCACATATTTTGGATAGTTGTCTTTTATCTTTAAAAGATTTCCGTATTCTCTTTGGATGGTATTTTCATCTGAAATTAAATAAGCTACCTGCACATACATTGTTTCGTTTTGTTTTTGGCAAACAAAGTCAATTTCGTGAACATTTAATTGACCCACACTAACTTTATACCCACATAGAACCAAATGATTATAAACCACATTTTCCATTATTTTTCCAACATCGGCCTGATTAAAGCCACTTATTGCATTTCTAATTCCGATATCTTCAAAAAATTGTTTTTCGCCCGTTTCAAATATTTTTTTTCCTGCTATCTCATATCTACCTGCTTTGTTAACTAAAAAGGCATTATTCAAATAAAAAAGATAATCTAAAACAACCCTTGTAGAAATTTGTACTTTTTGTGATTTTAAAAAATCACTGATTTTTTTTGCCGATACAAGACTACCGATATTCCCTGATAAAAAGCGTATCAGGGATTCCAAAAAGGCGATGTTCCTTATCTTATATCTTTTTACCACATCTTTAAAAAGAATTGTGGAATAAATATTTTCCAAATAATCAAAGATAAGCCCTTCCTCCATTTCAAGATGGATAAGAAATGGAAGCCCTCCAAACTTTATAAAAGACATTAAGGAAGCATTGTTGTTTTCGAGTTTATGAAAGTTCAAAAATTCAGGGTAAGAAAGCGGGCTAATCCGAAATTCAATATACCTTCCACTTAATAATGTGGCCAGTTCGCCCGATAACAAATCTGCATTACTACCAGTACAATAAATGTCAATCTCTCCTTCATTAAGTAAGCTCCTAAGTGACTTTTCAAATTGTTGGATTTCCTGCACTTCATCTATCAACAGGTAATTCGGTTTATTATCCGAATATTTTTCTTTCACAAAATCGTATAAAATTTGATAATCGGTAATAAAATCAAATTCATTTCTCTCCTTATCAATATAAATGATATTTGCGGATGGATTATTTTTAACAATTATATCTGAAAGTTGTTTAATAATATAACTTTTCCCCACCCGGCGCTGACCAACAATAACTTTTATCAGGTTTTTATCAATAAATGGTTTGATCCTTTCGAGGTAAATTGGCCGTTCAATTATTTTACTCATATCTCACAAAATTTAAAATATATTATAAAGTTTTACTTGTAAGTAAATAAATGCAAATATAGAAAATATTTTTTACTTGTAAGTAAACATACTGGTATTATTTCATATTTTGTGAGTTATAATTGACAAAATCGTCCTGTTTTATCCAATTGTGTAATGATTTTTTTACTAAACTCAACTCAAATTACATAATTTATAAATTTTATTTCCCAACAAGCAATTCAATCATTGAATCTTCCGTAAAATATTTTTGTGCAAGATTTAATAAATCATTGGAAGTGATGTTTTTTATAGTTTCGATGAATTTTAAATAATAGTCAAAATCCAAATTATATTCCAAAACGCTTTTATATTTTTCAGCTAAAGCAAAAGGGCCGTCAATGCTTCGCATAAATGAGCCAAGCATATAATTTCTAACTAAATTCAGTTCGTCTTCAGGAATTTTTTCTTCAGTAAGTTTTCGGAGTTCTTTATAAATTTCATTAATAGCATCTTTCGACACATCAGCACCAACTTCGGAAGTAATAAAAAAGAATCCCGAATTATGCAACGACACAAGTCCCGAGCCAATTCCGTAAGTAAAACCTTTGTCTTCACGAATATTCATCATCAGCCTCGAACCAAAATATCCACCAAAAACAGTGTTCAAAACAGTTAAACCCATAAAATCAGGATGAGTTTTATTGAATAATATTTTCCCCATTCTTATTGCCGATTGCATAGCATTTTCTTTGAAAATAAAATTCTTTCGGTCTTCGTTTTCAGGAACTTCAAAATTAAGGTTAGTATTTTTATGGACAGGACCTGCTTTTATGTTTCCAAAATTAAAATTCAATAAACCGAAAATCTCATCATTAACTTTTCCTGAAATAATGAGTTTACAATTAGCCGCATTATAAAATCTTTTATGAAAATTACTTAAGTCATTTGATTTCAATTCATCAAAATCACTTAATTCAAATCTTCGGCCATAAGGATTGTTTTGTCCAAAAATCAACTGATTAAATTTTTGCATTGCCAAATACTTGACTTTTTCGATATTTACCAGATACTCTTGTCTTTGTTTTTGAATAAACACATCAAATTCTTTTTCAGGATAGCTTGGAGTAAAACTAATATCTGCCAAAACCGGTAAAAGTTTTTCGAGATGCTTGTTTAAGGAATAAAGCGAAACAATTGACTGGTCCTTTTGATTTATGGTTTCAATGAATGCACCGTGATAATCAAGTAATTCAGCAATTTGAGATGAAGAATATTTCGATGAACCTTCTTTCAGCATCATATTTGCCGAGGAAGCTACCAAAGGCTTAGGTTGCCTGACTGAACCTGCCTCAAAAAGCAGATCAATTTTCACAACATCCTGAGAACCTGAATTGATAGAAAAAACAGGAATTCCATTATTCAGAAAAAACTTATTGGGTTCGTTAAATTTAATTTTTTCAATTGGGGATATTTCGGGTTGAATTTTTCTCATTTTTTATTTTGTGTATTATTTTTATTCTCGCATTTTAGCATTCAATCATTTTAGCATTTGTAAGGTTCCACTAAATTTGCCGTAGTACCTTTTGTTTAATCTTGTTTTTTTGCCAAATAATGTAAAGTCGAACAATTCGAAGGTTTAAAAATGTTTTTCGCTTGTTCAATGATTTGCTCTTTTGTAACACTCAAATATTTATTGGTTTCATCATTAATTTGAGCTACATCACCAAGTAGTTCGAAATATGACAAAGTCATTGCTTTATTTAAAATACTCATCTCGGCAAATATCAAATTTGATTCGATTTTGTTTTTCACCTTTTGCAATTCTTCATCATCAATCAAACCATCACAAATTTTATTTAATTCCTTTTCAATTGCATTTTCGGCCTTTTCCATAGAAACACCTTTTATTAATTTCCCTTCAACAATGAACAAACCTTCACCTATATCTGCTGAAATATACGCATTTATATCACTAAATAATTGTTGCTTTTTATATAATTCCCGATAAAGCCTTGATGATTGTCCGTTCGACAAAAGATCAGACAAAAGATCAACTGCATGATAATTTTTATCAGTTCGGGAACAAATATGATAGGCTTTCATGATTGAATCAAATGGCACGTCTCGCTCGACTGTTATTTCACGTGCCATGTCCTGAACCGGTTCTTTTGGTAAATCGCGAACAAAAGTATTTTGATTTTCAATTGACCCAAACCATTTCTGAGCCAGTGCTTTTACTTCTTCGGGTTCAACATTTCCGGCGACAGTTAAAATTGCATTATTCGGATTGTAAAATTTATTATAAAAGTCTTTTACATCCTTCATCACAGCATTTTCAATGTGAGAAATATTTTTTCCAATAGTTGGCCACTGATAAGGATGAACTTTATAAGCCAAAGGTTTTATTAACAACCAAATATCACCATAAGGTTGATTAAGATAAGATTGCTTGAATTCTTCGACGACAACATTTTTCTGAACTTCCAGACTTTTTGGCGAAAAAGCAAGCGATAACATTCTGTCGGATTCAAGCCAAAATGCAGTTTCAAGATTTTGCTTCGGAATTGATAAATAATAGTTTGTTATATCGTTGTTTGTGAATGCATTATTTTCGCCACCAACTTTTTCAAGAGGTTTATCAAAACGGGGAATATTCACCGAACCTCCAAACATTAAATGCTCAAACAAATGAGCAAATCCGGTTTTTTCGGGATTTTCATCCCTTGCACCGACGTTATATAAAATATTTACGGCAACAATTGGTGTGGATTCATCTTTATGAACAATAACTTTCAGACCGTTATCTAAAATAAATTTATCGAATTTTATCATTATAATATTTTGACTCGTGAAAAATAAAAATGCAAAAGTAGATTTTTTTTTAATAGGTATATGGGAAATAAGGGTATATTGGGAATAAGGGGGTTTGTTCCAAAATAGGTCAACAGATCTTGTCCTGAAATAGGTTTACACAAAAATATGTTAATAAAGTAAACCTAAAAATAGGAAAAGACCCCGAATGACCTTGTTTCCTCTATTCCCCTTACTTCCCCTATTTCCTTATTCCCCTTATTTCCCATTTCCCCCAATTGATCAGTTGTATAAAAACTAAAAATATTACCTTTGAAAATAATTTCGTGCTGTGAAAAATCTAATTATCGTTGATAAAAAACTTCCCAAACAAGCAAAAGCAAATCTAAAACAATTTGGCTTGGTAATTGAATTTTCAACTCACTCAATAACTTATGAAGCTATTTCGGGACACCCCGATATTTTTATCTGCCAATTACCCGATAAAATAATTCTTGCCTCAAATTTACCTTCTGAGTATTTAAAAATTTTTAAAGATGAGAAAATTCATTTTCACATAGGAAAGCAAAATGTCGGGTTGGAATATCCTCAAACTGCTGTTTATAATACTGTTGTCACGGAAAAATATTTTATTTATAAGAAAAATATTCCTGATACTGAAATAATTCAAAGTTTGTCTTCCCAGAAATTTATTTCGGTTTCGCAAGGATATTGCCGCTGCAATTTGCTTCCATTAAAAAATGATAGTTTTATTACTTCCGATAAAAATATTTACCGAAACCTTACGAATGAGAAATTAAATGTTTTATATGTTGATCCGAAGCAAATTATCCTTCCTGGATTTAAACACGGATTTTTCGGAGGAACAGCAGGAATTATTGACAATAATGTACTCATTTCAGGTAGCTTAAAATATTTTTCGGACAAAGAAAAGGTTAAAAGTTTCTTACAAAATCTGAATTATTCTATTGTTGAACTTTACGATGGCCCTCTTTTTGATGGAGGAAGCATTTTTTGTTTTAAAACCTAATCCTGACAAGCCAGAAAAGTTTTGACAAGATTACAGGATTAACACGATAAAATAAAGATGGTGATAATATAATTCCCTGATTTATCCAGCTAAAGAAACAGTCTTCTTTTTGTCTATTACCCCCAATAAAGTGATATTTTATCATATTGTCCTTGCATGAAAACTCAATGTTTGAAAGAAAACGTCAAGAACAAGGCTTGCGAAGTCTTAAAACACAGGAGTTTACTAATGTAATCGACTGAGTTTTAAGACGAGCATAACGCAGTTATTGACGTTTTCTTTCAAACATTATTTATAAACCTTAGCTTTCATTTCTCCCTTTACAACTCTTAATCCATTCATTGCAAGAGCCAACATTTCATCTTCACCCGGATAAATATGTATAGGACCAATGTAAGAAATTCGTTGAACGATTTGGTTTACAAACCATTTGTCGTAAGCAATTCCACCTGTAATAAGTATAGAATCTACTTTACCTTTTAAAACCGTGCACATTGCACCGACCATTTTTGCAACCTGATAAGCCATAGCAGAATAAATTAAAATTGCTTCTTCATCACCTTCTAAAACACGCTTTTCAACTTCCATTGCATCATTAGTACCGAGATAAGCCACCAAACCACCTTCGCCCACAATCATTTTCAACATTTGATTTTCGGTATATTTTCCACTGAAACAAACACGAATTAAATCACCAACCGGCAAAGTCCCTGATCTTTCGGGAGAGAAAGGCCCTTCACCATCCATACCTTGATTTACGTCGATTACTTTCCCTTTTTCGTGAGCACCAACTGTTATTCCTCCGCCAAGATGAACAACAATTAAGTTTAAACTCTCATATTTTTTGTTAATTGATTCAGCATAATTTCGGGCAACTATTTTTTGATTCAAGACATGAAAAATCGATTTTCTTTGAAATAGAGGATGCCCTGAAATGCGAGCGATATCCTGAAGTTCATCAACAACTACGGGATCAACAATATATGCTTCTGCATTTGGTAATAATTTAGCAATATCAAAAGTAATCAAACCACCCAAATTACTGGCATGTTCACCAAACGGACTATTTCTCAAATCATGCATCATAGTATCGTTGACATAATAAACACCTGATTCTATTGGCTTCATCAAACCTCCACGACCAACTACAGCACGCACTAAAGAAGTATTAATATCCGCCTCATCTAATTCTTGTTGCACAAGTTGTTTTCGGAAATTAAATTGATCATAAATGCTTTTAAATTGCTCAAGCTCCTCAATACTATGTCTGATTGTTTTTAGAAATATTGGTGCATTATTTTGAAAAACAGCAATTTTTGTCGAGGTTGATCCGGGATTAATTGCAATAATTATTACGTCGTCCATTTGTTTAAATATAATGGTTCTACAACTATTTTAATGGTAACATTATTTTTATTTTAGCATTCAATCATTCTCGCATTCAATCATTTTAGCATTTGTCTGGTTCCAATAAATTTGAAGTAGTATTTAAATTGCAGCAAGTACAATACTATCTAATTTTGATCTTTCTGAGTCCGCTCTTGATGGCAATACAATTGGGGCTGAGGCGCCTAAAATTACTCCGGCAACTTTAGCATCGGCAAAAAACACAAACGATTTATATAAAATATTTCCCGCTTCGATGTCGGGCATCAATAATAAGTCGGCATCGCCGGCAACATCACTGATAATTCCTTTGTATTGTGCACTTCTTTCACTAATTGCAATATCAAATGATAATGGCCCGTCAATAATACAGTTTTCGATTTGTTCTCTTTGTGCCATTTTTGATAATAAAGCAGCATCCATTGTAGCAGGCATCATTTCGTTTACTAACTCAACTGCTCCAATAACGGCAACTTTCGGCGTTTCGATCCCGATTAAATTAAGTCCCTCAACAGCATTATTCACAATATTGATTTTATCTTTCAGATTTGGAGCAATATTCAAAGCCACATCAGTAACTGCAATAAGTTTATGGTGATAAGCTTTAACTTCGAATAAAGCAAAATGCGATAAGACAGGATTTTTCCGTAAACCCCATTCCTTATTTAAAACGCCCTTTAATAAATTAGCTGTACTAATTCCACCTTTCATAAGGATACCGGCATCTTTATCATGCACAAGCCTGACGGCTTTTTCAACAGCCTCCAGATTTTTTGGAATATTAAATATTTCCATATTAGAAATGTCAAGTTCATTGTCGTACGCCACCCTTTTGATTTTCTCTTCATTCCCAACAAGAATTGCATCAACAAATCCTCTCTCAACTGCATGAGTAATTGCCTGTAATGCAAGCTCATCATGTGCAGCAGCCAATGCAACTGTTTTCTTTTCCGATTTATTTACTAAATCGTACAGATCAGACATTCTTTTTAACATCTTTTATCTTATTTTTTAATTTTAAAACTATGCTATTATTTGGTTTTTTATAGTCTTCGATTTGTGAAAACTTTCACATGCAAAAGTAGAAATAAATAATGCATTTGAATTTTTTTTCTTTTAAATATTTTTAATTGATTTTTTTCAGCATTTTTCATTTAAGCATTTTCGCATTTAAGCATTAATCAGCAGTATAGAAATTAATCATATTTATTATAGCTTCATTGCAAGCACCACAAAATTTCTTTCCTTTAAAAGAATTCATCAAACAATCATCTGCAGGGCGATAAATTCCTTTTGCAGAGTATCCCCCACCCTCAAAAACTCCTAATCTTTTAAGGAATTTTTTCTTATCGACAGGTGTTGGAATCGGTGTATTTTTTTTGAGAAGATGTTTCCATTTCTCATCAAAATCAACCAAAGTTGTCAGATTTGGTTCCCAGGGTTCAATATCCAGCGGATAAAAATCATTATAGGCTACTTCTGAGGTGTAATATTCATCACCCAATCCGGCAAAGCCATGGCCAAATTCGTGAATAAGAATTTTATCTTCTAAAGGTGTATAGTGTCCGCAAGCAGAATAGAAATTATATATTGCCCCTCCCCCGTATTTTTGGATATTAATCATAATAAATATTTGATCGTAAGGAGCATTACCAGCAAGGTCTCTCACACTGAAAAAATCTGTTGTCATGCAATATCTTTTCAAATCGAAAGTATAAAATCTTGAATTTAAAAGAGTGTTTTTCCATACCAAATCTGCCGGAATATCACTACCCGAATCTTCAGACGGAGCAAGAATTCCTCTGATATTGAATTTGTCTTTATTTTCGGAATAAGGCGAAAACGAAAAAAAGTCTTCGACGAACACCTTACAATCATCAATAAACTTACCCATTTCATCTTTGGTGTATCCTTCCGGTAAAATTACAATATCAACTTTGTTGGCATGGTCTCCGGAAACAAAAACATCAAACATAGGATACTGTGATCTTTGTTTTGGAGATATAAAATAATCGTCAGTATCAACAAGATATTCAAATTTTTTCCCGAAAACTCCTTTCTTGTTTCTACTATAAAATTCAACTCTAACATCATTTCTCGGATAAGGCATAACTATAGATTCACGAAAACTTCTGCTCGTAATTTTTGCCTCATCGGTTGTTTGCCATTCACCGAAAATAGTTGAATATCCTCTGGAATAAATTAAGCTATCATTTTCAATATCAAATACTTTAACATAGTATTTTCCAAAATCAAATGTGTCAAGCAAGTTGATTTTGGATCCACCCCAATAAGGTTCTTCAATTAATTCATCAATAGTGTAAAATTCCGATTCATTATTTCCCGAATGAAAATAATCTATTCGTAAGGTTTTATCATGAAAAAATTTATTGAACTGAGCATTGGCAGTAAAAGATAATACAAAAAGAATAATAAATAATGGATATTTCATGTTTTGTTTTTTTGATTTTCTAATCATTTAAGCAAAAATAATAAAATTATTACGTGTTCTCTTTTTTTTCTTATTTTTGGTTCAAAATCAAAAACACAAGGTATTTTGATCCAATTTGCTCACATACAAAAAGATAAAAATTATCTAAATCTCAAAGACAGGGATAAGTTTTTTGGTAAATAATTTTTTTAAGCCTATTTCTTTCGGAAATAGGCAAACGATTTTCTAATTTATTTATTTAATAATTTTTAAAACTCTAAAAAATGAATTTACCTTTTGCTGAATCATTTAAAACCAAAGTAGTTGAACCAATAAGAAAAAGCATTCGTGAAGAGCGGGAAAAATGGATAAAAGAAGCCAATTATAATTTATTCAACCTGAAAAGCGATCAGGTTTTTATTGACCTATTAACCGACTCGGGAACAGGAGCAATGAGCGACCGACAATGGGCGGAGATCATGCTTGGAGATGAAAGTTATGCCGGAGCTTCATCATATTACAAATTAAAAAATGCTATTAAAGAAATAACCGGTTTTGATTATTTTTTACCAACACATCAGGGAAGGGCTGCCGAAAACGTTCTTTTTTCTGTATTAGTTAAAGATGGCGACCTTGTTCCCGGAAACTCTCATTTCGACACAACAAAAGGCCACATTGAATTCCGAAAAGCTACTGCTGTCGATTGCACCATAGACGAGGCTTTTAATACAACGATCAATCATCCTTTCAAAGGAAATCTTGATCTTGTGAAATTAGAAGATGTACTTAAAAGTAATCCTGCAAACAAAATTCCTTTAATAATTGTAACGGTAACCTGTAATTCTTCGGGCGGACAACCTGTTTCAATGCAAAACCTCAAAGATGTTAAGGCTCTTGCTAATAAATATGGAATAAGAGTGATTTTTGATTCCGCTCGTTTTGCCGAAAATGCTTATTTCATTAAAAAAAGAGAAAAAGCTTATGAAAACAAAACTATAAAAGAAATTGTAAAAGAAATGTTTTCATACTCCGACGGCATGACAATGAGCAGTAAAAAAGACGCCATCGTCAATATGGGAGGTTTTATAGGTTTTAATGACGAGGAATTGTTTAAACAGGCAAGTGTTTTTAATATTATGTTTGAGGGTTTTATCACTTATGGTGGAATGTCGGGCAGAGATATGAATGCGCTGGCTCAGGGTTTATACGAAGGTACTGAATTTGATTATCTTGAAACAAGGGTTGAACAAGTTGCATATCTCGGTAAAAAACTTGATGAATACGGTGTTTCGGTGTTAAAACCTTATGGTGGCCATGCTATTTTTATTGATGCCAAACGCTTTTTGCCTCACCTCCCCAAAGAAGAATTTGTTGCACAAACTCTTGCAGTTGAATTGTATATTGAAGGTGGTGTAAGAGCAGTTGAAATAGGTGCATTGATGGCAGACCGTGACCCTGTTACGAGAGAAAACCGTTTCCCGGAACTTGAACTTGTTAGAATGGCTATCCCGAGACGTGTGTATTCCAATAATCATATCGACTATGTTGCAGCCACTTGTGCTAATGTTTTGAAAAGATCAGGTGAGATCAAAACCGGTGTAAAAATTTTGAAGGAAGCACCGATATTGAGGCACTTTACGATTGAGCTTGAGAGGATTTGTGATTGATGATTTAGCATTTCTCAGTTTACATTTTGTGAACCTTTGTGTGTACTTTGTGTAACTTTGTGGTATAGCTATTACACGGATTTCCACTAAGAAAACAAAGCTACACAGAGAAAAAGTGCAAACTACTTTTTATTGATTTTGAAAAATGCGATTATTTTGGATTTCATTTGATTTATAGATATAAATATTGAGACAAGAAAAAAAAGCCACAGACCTGTCTGCCGTAATATTATAGAAGGCGGATTCACTGATTTGAAAATTAATCTGTAAATCTGTGGCAAATTTGATTACATTCTGTATTTAAATCACACCAAATTTTTCAAACGGTTTTATTACTTTTGAAAAAAATTTACATGCCAGTTAATTTTGTAAAAGATATTCAATACTACAGATTCTGCTTCTATGGTTTTTTAAAGAACCTGAGATTTTTTGAAGCTTTTCTGATTTTGTTTTTTCTTGATAAAGGATTAACATTTCTCGAAATCGGAATTTTATATTCGATTCGGGAAATAGTGATAAATATTATCGAAATCCCGTCAGGAATTATTGCCGATTCGTTTGGCCGCCGCCGAACAATGATTTTTGCATTCGTTTTTTATATTATTTCGTTTATTGTGTTTTATTTAAGTGGAACATATTTCCTCTTTGTAATTGCAATGATATTTTATTCGTTTGGCGATGGAATGAGAAGCGGAAATCATAAAGCTATGGTTTTAAATTATATTTCGTTTAAAGGCTGGAAAGATCAAAAGATTCATTATTATGGACATACACGTTCGTGGTCGCAGGCAGGATCGGCAATTGCAGCTCTCTTTGGTGGACTGATTGTTTTTATAACAGGAAATTATTCCCAAATTTTTTTATTCTCAATAATCCCTTATCTCCTTGATCTGATCAATGTATTTTTGTATCCAAAATTTCTTGATGGAAACATCAAAAAATTTGATTTTGTAAAAATGAAAGAAAATTTTAAAAACGTATTTAAAGAACTCGTTTCATCATTTCAAAAAAAATATATTTTAAAAGCTATTGCAAATAATGCGTTTTACAGTGGATATTATAAAGTTATAAAAGACTATTTACAAGTTGTTTTGCAGACTTTAGCGCTTTCATTGCCGGTTTTATTGAATTTTAACGACATCGGAAAAACCTCAATAATTATTGGGTTGGCTTTTTTCATTATCTATTTTCTTAATTCTTTTGCCTCAAAATTTTCGGGTAAAATAGCAGACAGGTTTAAAAATGTTTACAAACCTTTAAATTTATCATTAACAATAGGTTATTTTGCAGGTTTGCTTGGCGGAATATTTTTCTATCAAAATCTTACTTTCGTTTCCGTGTTTTGTTATATTTTAATTTTAATAATTGAAAACATCAGGAAACCAATGGCTGTCTCATATATTTCTTCTATTTTGGATAAAAAGATTTACGCAAGTACTTTCTCAATCAATTCGCAAATTCAGACCCTGGTTGCTGCTGTTTTAGCACCTTTGTTAGGCTTTTTTGCCGATGAATTTGGAATCGGGATAGCTTTAATAATTATATCTTTGATAATGATTCTTTTCTTCCCGTTTTATTTTATCAAAGCAAAAAATTAATAATTTTGCAAGAAAAAATGTTATTAACATGGACAAATTAAAAAAACAGGGGCGATATCAAAGATTGTTTTTACAATTGGAAAAAATGTTGAACAAAAACAATAACCCGATATCAAATATGGCGACAATCGTTGCAGTTTTACATAACAAAATTGAATATTTTTTCTGGACAGGCTTTTATCTTCTTGATAATTCCGAGCTTATTGTAGGCCCATATCAGGGTTCTCCGGCATGTGTTAAACTCAAAAAAGACATTGGTGTTTGCTGGACAGGAATAAATCAACAAGAAACAATTATTGTTGACGATGTTGAATCCTTTTCAGGGCATATTACCTGTGATCCTCTTTCAAAATCTGAAATTGTTCTACCGGTAAAAAATCCTAAAGGTGAAATAGTTGGAGTATTGGATGTTGATAGCAAAGTTACAGGATCATTTGATGAAACTGATGCGAAGGAACTTGAAAAAATTCTGAAATTAGTTTATTAAATCTATGATGTTTTGAGTACTCTTGAAATAATCATAATTGCAATTGGCTTGTCGATGGATTCGTTTGCCGTTTCGCTTGTATGCGGCATACAAAATTGCATTAATTGGAAAGAAACTTTAAAAATAGCATTTTTCTTTGCTCTATTTCAAGGAATTATGCCATTTTTTGGTTGGCTACTTGGTGGTGCTTTTTTGCAAAGCTTACAATCATATAAGCATTATATCGCATTTTCAATATTTCTTCTCATCGGAATTAAAATGATTTATGACTCATTGAAAGATACTGCAAAAAACAGATTTTTTTTAATAGATAATCTTCGTGTAATAATAGGTTTATCTATAGCAACCAGTCTTGATGCTTTAATAATTGGCATGAGTTTTGGTTTTTTTAATATTAATATATTTAAAACCATGTTAATAATTTTAGTGGTAACATTTATATTTTCAATAATAGGCATCCGAATTGGAAAAAAATATGGACATTTGTTACTAGGAAAAAGAGCAGAATTTGTTGGCGGATTAATTTTGATAGGAATTGGAATTACACAATTATGCTAAAAATATAAAACTTATTTCCCGCAGACTGCGCAGATAAACGCACCTGCCTGCACGTAGCCGTTTCGGTGAAGGCAGGGAAAAACTATCAGCGAAAATCAGCGTAATCTGCGGGAAAAAAATTAGAGAAAAATGAAAAAAATATTTTTATTAATAACAGCACTTATTATAAGTAATCTCACTTTCAGTCAGATTCCTTCGGGATATTACGACGGGACAGAAGGATTAAACGGATCACAATTGAAATCGGTTCTTCATAATATTATAGATGGACATATTGAATATTCATATAACGATTTACGTGATTTTATTTTAATGGATACAGATGAAGACCCGAATAATTCAAATAATGTTATTTTATTATACACTGGCCGTTCGCAAGCAAAAACTACTTTTGGTGGAGGTCCAAACGACTGGAACAGAGAACATGTTTGGGCAAAATCGCATGGTGATTTCGGGAATTTTCCACCTTGTGGCACCGATGCCCATCATATTCGCCCTACCGATGCTTCAGTAAATAATGATAGAGGACACCTTGATTTTGATAATGGTGGACAACAACATCCTGAGGCAACAGGTTGCTATTTTGACAATGATTCGTGGGAACCGAGAGACGAAGTGAAAGGAGATGTTGCAAGAATGATATTATATATGGCTGTTAGATATGAAGGTGGTAACGGAGAACCTGATTTGGAAGTTGTTGATTATGTAAACACATATCCTAATCCAAAACATGGAAAACTATCTACTCTTTTGGAATGGAATATTGCTGACCCTCCCGATGATTTTGAAAAACACAGAAATGAAGTAGTATATGATTATCAGGAAAATAGAAATCCCTTTATTGATCACCCGGAGTTTGTAACTTTGATATGGGATCCTAATGCTTCGGTTGATGAACTAACTAATGAAAATCAAAAATATTTCTTATATCCTTCACCAGCACAAGACTTTTGCTATATAAATTCATCTGTTTCATTTAATGAAATTCAAAATAGTTTTACAATTTTTGATCTTACCGGAAAAATTTTAGATATTCCTTATACGAATGAAGGAAATAAAATTCGCCTTGATATTTCCAACATTTCAAAAGGTATTTATTTTGTTAAAATTGGTTCAACAGGAATTTTAAAACTTGTTAAATAAATTTTGAATTATGAACACTGTAAGGATTACAAAAGAATTCGATTTTGAAATGGCTCATGCTCTACTTGGCTACGATGGATTGTGTAAAAATATTCATGGCCACTCCTACAAACTATCGGTTACAATTATTGGTAAACCTTTAGAGGACAAAAAATCTGCAAAATTCGGAATGCTTTTAGATTTTAGATTATTAAAGAAAATCGTGAAAGATTGCATTATTAATAAATTCGATCATGCATTACTTCTAAATAAAAAATATCCAAAAAAACTTTTATCGGAAATAAAAAACAATTTCGAGAAAATAATTGTATCGGATTACCAGCCTACCAGTGAAAATATTATTATTGATTTTGCAAACCGAATAAAGAAACAATTACCTGAAAATATTGAATTATTCAGTTTAAAATTACACGAAACAGCTACATCTTACTCGGAATGGTATAGGGATGATAATGTGTGACATCAGAATTTATATAATAACAATTTAACAATACAACCATTATTTGGATTATAATGATTAAAAGCATTGTGTGCTCTATCAGTATTACTTGATACGTAAGAATTTCCTGTGAATTTTTCTTCCTTTTTCTGTTGAAATTATTAAGGAATACAAACCATTTTGCAAATCAGAAACATTAATATTAAGAGTTTGTTTTCCTGACGACAAAAACTCGTGATTACTATAAACAACTTGTCCTAAATGATTTATTATTGAATACTCAATATCGGAACTTTTATCTAAACTAATTACAATTTTTGCGTTATTAACAATTGGGTTTGGATAAATATCACCAACATTAATTAATTCATTATTTTCTAATTCATTAATATACACGCTTCCGCTAGTAAAATCAATTAATATTATTAAATCACTACAATTAGGATTATTTTCATCAACAGTAACTTCTATCGGGTATGATACAATACCGGCAAGCTCAACAAATATATTGTAGGTACCAAAAGCAACATTATTATAACAAAAACATCCTTCTTCATTTGAATGACAATAGGATAATGAATTATTATTTTCATCTAATATTAATAATTCAATATTATTGATACCATCTCCTGTTTCATAATTTTCTACAATTCCACTAATATTACAGATTCCAGGGGAATAACCGGGTGTTTGGTGAAGGTCAATATCATTATCAAAAGAAGTTTGATAAAAGTGAATTATTTCAGCATTTACCCAATTTATTTCATCACCAACATAACCGGGAAAATATTCGCTATAATAATTTGATTGCAAGTCAATATCGGTTTTCACAATATAATCACCTGCAATAATTTGATAAAAATAATACATTCCTTCCCATTCAAATTCTACTGTATCAATCGGAATAACAACATCTTCTTCTATTTTATATAAATATCCAACACCACTATCAATAGGGAATAATCCCGCAAAAACTTGGCCAGCCATATTAAAATAATCACGGTAACCAACTTCAATTAGTTTTGTTAATGAAGTAGTAGTATATTCACTGCTTATTGAGTCAAAAGAAACGATAGATAATTTCGCTCTATATATTCCATTTTCAGAATAAATGTGCTCAGGGTTTTGTATTGATGAAAAATTTCCATCTCCAAAATTCCATTCCCATGATACTATTCCGGAGCAAGGTGAATTATCAAAAAAGAATGCTTTGTATTTATTTATTGTGTCAAATTCAAATTTAAAATCTGGGTAACAATTAGTAACAGTTGTTGTATCACTTATTTTAAAGTCTGCTATGAAATTATTAAAATCATCCCAGATAAATCTGAAATATAAGGTTGTATCGTAACAGTCATTTTTATAATCAAAGGTTTCTATTTTAAAAGAACCTTTATATAAAGTAGTAAGAATCGTATCATAGAAAAATCCTAATGAATCAGTGAAAACGTTATTATTATAAGTAAATCCTGGTTTATAAATGGAATCACCCAATATATTTACTTGCTGGTTGGTCAAAGGGAAATTATGCTCAATACTTAAAACTTGTCCCGAAATAAAAATTTTATTTTCAGGTGCATGAACCTGAGCAAAACTGAAGCTACTAACCAATAATAAAATAATTAATGACACAAAGGCACTAAATTGTGCATTACAGGCCATCATATAAAACACAAAACGTTTTATTTTGTTACTACAATAAATATTATTAATTATTTTCATTACTTCTTTCTATTAAAACTTATAAATTAAACCTGTCCTTACTCCAAGAGAATAAGGATGTTTAGTTGTAATAATGTTGTTATCATTATTATAAACAGATCTCAAATAATACCTGAAAGTAGGTTCAATTGAAATGTTTAAGTGATTTGACAATTTATATGCAAAACCTACATTTATAGCAAATTGCCAGTTAGTGTTTATTCGTGTTGGAATATTTTTGTCAATTTTAATAACTTTAATTTTATCTTCAGGCAGAACAACTTCCGGAATATTTTTATTTATCATAAATGACATTATGGGGCCACCTTTTAAAGAATAGGAGATTCTTCTATTGTTTTTTACAAATCCAAAGAATAAAGGAATTTGTAAATATGTATAATTATTTTTTGCTTGCGAAATTGATATTTTATTAAGCGAATCGTAAACATCAATAGTTGTAGTGTGGAAAATGGGTGTTACTGTTGGTCCCGTTGTATCGAAAGTTATGCTTAACAAATCTTCATAAGAACCAAGATACTCCTCGTAATCAATCTTATAATTACCATTATCTTCGGAAAAACTAAGGCCTAATCCGCTTTCAATTACGAATCCATTATAATCAAAATTTAGACCTAAACCCACAGTATATGCCTTCTTATTATCAGCATCGGAGGGATAGAAGATCACTTCAGGTGAAAAATAAGCTCCAAGCGAAATTTGAGGTTTAATACGATGCTTTACAATTATGTTTTCTTCAACAATATCTTGTCGTTGAACATCAGTATTATCCCCTTCTAATATTTTAGAATTGTTTTTTTCTATGCTTACATCTAACTTATTATTAATATTTTGAGGTAAATCTTCTTCGATTAAAATAACTTCTTGTGTAACTATTGCAGTTGTGAAACTATCGGATGATACGGTTTCATCATTGTAAATAATATTATTTTCATCAGATGATGCAAATTGAATTTCTTCTGAATTTGAATAATTAGGTTCAACTTCTTTATCAATGGTTTTTTCGGCTAATTTTTCTTCTTTTTTCGATTCGGTTTTTTGAATACTATTTTCTATTTCAATAGTAGTTTCGTTATTGGAGACAACTTCAGCTTCAATTTCAGTTACTTTTTCTTCAGAAATAGTTGCTCCCATATTTGATTCAGCTTCTATTTCAACTTCAATATCTTCTTTTAATAAATCATCTGTTTCCGTATTTTCAATATTTTTTATTGAAACCGGCTCAATATTTTCTTTGTGTTGAATTGTATTTTCAGCAATAATGCTAACAGGATCAGAAGTAACAGAATTTTCTCCATCAAAAATAAAGTATGAAGTGATAAGGGTTACAGAAACAATTGCAATAATGATTGATATTATTCGGTTTCCACCAAGATTCATTGAGGTGGAATTAGAATCGGAAATATTCTGTTTAATATTTTCCCATACCATTTCAGGGGGATCAACTTCGAAGTCTCGAAATTTATCCTTAAATAATTCATCAATATTATTATATGTCTTTTTCACAAACCAACGTTTATCAAATTAACAACTTTTTTCTGCAAAATTGCTCTTGCTCTCGACAATTGCGATTTTGAAGTATTTTCAGAAATACTGAGTTTTTTTCCAATTTCTTTATGTGTATATCCTTCAATAACATTTAAATTAAATACTGTTCTATATCCATTAGGCAGTGTTTGAATAAGTTTTAACAATTCTTTTACAGAAATTTTATCAATGACACTTTCATTTTCGACTTTTGTGGTTTTTATGTCTTCAATATTTACCTCGACAAAGCGGCGTGATTTTTTCTTAAAATAATTAATAGCAGTATTAATTATAGTACGCCTAATCCATCCTTCAAATGATCCTTCATGCCTAAAGTTCTTTAAGTTTAAAAAAATCTTTATAAAACCTTCCTGGAGAATTTCTTCTGCTTCGATTTTATTTTTAGCGAAACGCAGGCAAACACCAAACATTTTTGGTGAATAACGATTATACAAAGCTTCCTGTGCTTTTGGATCGTTATTAATGCAACGCTCTATAAAATCTTTTTCAGAATGCATTATTTAGTTTTAACCTCTTAAAAACCACATCAATACAGCTATTGGTTAATTTATTTTATATAAATATTTTAACCTTCAAGGCGTAAAACTACATAAATTTTTTTAAAACAGGCAAAAAAAAATCTTTTTTTGTTTTTTTATTGCATACTGTAAAAAACTTTCTAATTCAATATATATAAGTACTTTCTTAATATTTTTTTATTATCTTTTAGACACATAAATTAAAAAAATGGTTGCATTGAAAATTTAAAATATATTCAGAATTTACTCAACTCTAATTAGGAGAACTCATTTGTTTAAAGTACCCCTGCTTAAGAAAGTTTTTATGGAATTATTCAATACCTGATAAAATCATTATTTCAGATTTTCGATTGACGATTTTCAATAAATCTAAAATCATCAAACTTGTCCGTATGGATCGTCAATCACAAAATTGTTAATCTGAAATATTGGATAAAATATTAAAAGCCTTTAGAAATGTACTATCGGTTTTATGATAAATCGGATAAAAACCTTCATTATCAAATATCTCACGACCTATTAACGCTTTCAACATTAATAAAATTCTATCTTTTGATTTATCTATCAATGCTTTGTTGGATTTAATGCCGTTGCTATCTGCATATTCAATAAATTTCTGAAATTCAATATCATCAATTTCAAAATTATTATTAAAATCTTCAAAACCCTGATATTGATCTAATTTACGCCTGTTTTTATCAGAATATTCAAAAACAAATTGAAAAATAGAACCTTTATCAACTACTTCATTATAAAACTTTAGACCGGAATTGGTTGGAATCGGCACAAAAACATCAGGCATGATTCCACCACCTCCGTAAACAATTTTTCCTTTTGGAGTTGTAAACTTCAATGAATCATTAAAGTGCACACTATCAACAGAAAACATTTCGCCATTTAGATATCTTTCGTAAGATTCATGATAATAATTTTCAATTCCGTCTTCATAAGGCTTTTGAATACATCTTCCGGTTGGTGTGTAATATCTTGCAACAGTTAGTCTGATAGCTGAACCATCAGGTAAATTCATTTGCTCCTGAACCAGGCCCTTACCAAATGACCTTCTTCCGATAATTAAAGCACGGTCGTTATCCTGAATTGCTCCTGCAACTATTTCGCTTGCAGATGCTGATTGATCGTCAATTAAAACAATTAATTCCTTATCTTCGAAAACACCTTTGGATGTAGCAAAAGCATAATTTGTCGGGCGATTATTTCCTTTTGTATAGACAATTAATTCTTCCTTTTTTAAGAATTCATCGGCAAGTTGAATTGCGGCCTGAAGGTATCCGCCAACATTCCCGCGAAGGTCTAAAATAAGTTTTTTCAATCCCTGATCTAATAAACTTTTCAATGCCTCACTAAATTCCTGATATGTCGTTGCCGAGAATTTATTTAGTTTAATATATCCTATCGAATCATTAACCATATAAGCTATATCTAGGCTGTATGTCGGAATTACATCTCTTGTTATTGTAAAATCAAGTAATTCGGGAATTCCTCTTCTAAAAATGCTTACAATAACTTTAGTTCCTCGCTTGCCTTTTAGCTTTTTCATTGCATCGGAATTTGCAATTCCAACACCACCAACATTTTCTCCATCAATTTTCACAATTCGATCACCAGCTCTAATACCAACCTTCTCAGAAGGGCCGCCTTGTATAGGATGTATAACTTTAATAGTATCTTTTTCGATACGAAATTGAATCCCAATTCCCTCAAAATTACCTGTAAGACTTGAGTTTATCTCAACAAATTCATCAGCACTAATATATCTTGAATGAGGGTCTAAGTTGGATAAAATCCCATCAATAACATCATTGTTTATTTCCTCACGATTTATTGAGTCCACATAGTCGGATTCAATATAATTAACAACATCATTTAATTTATTATAATTATCAACCGACAGAGAAAACAAATTATTTTGAACAGAAGAAACTGAAACAAGTTTTGTTCCAATATATATTCCAATTATCAATATTATTGCAAAATAAATCGGGTAGTAGGGTGAGTTTTTCTTTGAAAACATAAGTTTAAAATAAAGAAAAGCTTTCTTATGCAAAAGAAAGCTTTACATTTTTGTTAATTTTATGTACCCGGAGCCGGGGTCGAACCGGCACGAGTGTTACCTCATTGGTGTTTGAGACCAACGCGTCTACCAATTCCGCCATCCGGGCTTTACATTTTATTAAACGCAAAATTATTTAATTATTTTAAATACCAAAGAATATTTTTTAAAAATAAACATAAGTTCTAAGCCCCTTTGAAATTCAATCATAAATCTAAAATCAAAAATCTAAAATTACCCCTTGTTATACGAAAAAATATTTACTACTTTTGCCGACCAAAAAACGAGCATAAATTTTTTAACATGGGAAAAAAATTAGTTACAATCTTAGCCGGTCGAGCTTCACGTAAGTTAGCCGAAGAAATTGCTGATAGTTATGGTATTAGCTTAGGAAAAGTTGTTGTTACTGATTTTTCGGATGGTGAGTTCCAACCCAGTTTCGAAGATAATGTCAGAGGAAGAGACGTGTTTATTGTGCAATCGACTTTTGCACCAAGCGACAATCTGCTTGAATTACTTCTTATGATTGATGCTGCCAGAAGATCATCGGCCAGACAAATTATAGCTGTTATTCCATATTTTGGCTTTGCACGTCAGGATCGTAAGGATAAACCAAGAGTTTCTATTGCTGCAAAGTTGGTTGCCAATCTATTATCTGCCTCAGGTGTCAACAGAATTATCACTATGGATCTTCATGCTGATCAAATTCAGGGATTTTTTGACATTCCAGTTGACCATGTTTATGCTTCATCAATTTTTATTAATTTTTTAAGACGGCTTAATCTTCCGAATATTACAATGGCATCACCTGATACAGGTGGTACAAGAAGAGCCGGTGCTTATGCAAAAATGCTTAACACTGATCTCGTTATTTGCTATAAACAAAGATCAAAACCTAACGAGGTTGAAAAGATGTCATTAGTTGGTGATGTGAATGGAAAAAATATAATTCTTATTGATGATATTATCGACACTGCCGGCTCAATTACCAAAGCTGCTCAACTTATGATGGACAATGGAGCAACAAGTGTTCGTGTAATATGTACTCACCCTGTTCTTTCAGGGCAGGCCTACGAACGAATTGAAAACTCTCCTATTACTGAAGTTTTTGTTACAGACACACTTCCTTTGAAAAAAGATTGTGATAAAATTAAGGTGCTATCAACCGCCGATATTTTTGCAGAAGTAATAAAAAGGGTTGTAAACTATAAATCAATAAGTTCATTATTCGATCTTAAATAATAATTTTAAATTAATTTAATTAACATTATGAAAACAGTATCTATTAGCGGTTCTCTAAGAGAGAACGTAGGGAAAAAAGATGCAAAAAAGAATCGTAAACTTGGAAAAATTCCATGTGTAGTTTACGGTGGAAAAGAACAAATTCATTTTACAGTAGATGAAATTGGTTTTTCGAAATTGATTTTTACTCCGGAAGTTTTTATCATCAAAATTGATTTAGACGGAAAGGAATACACTTCAATTCTTCAGGACATTCAATATCACCCTGTTACCGACAAAGTTTTACACATTGATTTTCTTGAGGTTATCCTCGGAAATCCTATCGTTATTAGTATTCCGGTTAAACTTGAAGGAAGCTCACAGGGAGTTCTTAAAGGAGGTATGTTTATTCAAAAGCTTAGAAAATTAAAAATTAAGGCTCTTCCAAAACATCTTCCTGATAACATTGTTGTTGATATTTCCGATCTTGAGATTGGTGATTTTACTCGTGTTAAAGATATTGAACAAGAAAACCTTGAACTTCTTGATGTTCCAAATGCAATTATCGTAGGTGTTAAAACTGCACGTGGAATAGAAGAAGAGGAAACCGAAGTGGAAGCTGAAGGTGAAGGCGAAGAAAAGAAAGAAGAGACTGCTGAGAAGGAATAAAATAAGTATGTAAATCTTTTTTAATAAAGGTATAAAGGAAATTTTTAAACTTTATACCTTTATTTTTTTGTTAATTTATTAATTTTGAAAATGAAAAATTCATTATTCTATTTTTATTTGAGAAATTTTATCAGATGAAATATTTAATAGTAGGCCTGGGAAACATTGGAGAAGAATATGCCAATACAAGACATAATATTGGTTTTGTAGTTGTGGATGCATTTGCCTTGTCTTGTAAAAACACATTTTCTTCTGCAAGATATGCTTCCGTATCAAAGTGCAAATTTAAGGGACGAATTTTTGTTTTAATAAAACCATCTACTTATATGAATTTAAGTGGTAAAGCAATTAAATACTGGTTAGAAAAAGAAAAAATTCCATTAGAAAACCTTCTCGTTGTTGTGGATGATATTGCCCTGCCTTTAGGATCATTAAGAATGAAAATAAAAGGTGGAGATGGCAGTCATAACGGACTAATTAGCATTATAGAAAATATAAATACAAGTAATTTCTCACGATTGCGAATTGGTATTGGTAATGATTTTCCGCAAGGCTACCAGTCAGAATATGTCTTAGGAAAATGGTCACGATCGGAAGAAAAAATTATGATCCCAAGAGTGGAAATTGCAGTTGATATTATTAAAAGTTTTGCAACAATTGGTGTTGAACGTACAATGACAATGTATAATAATAAATAGCAGATTAAACTTTTATTGTTTTTTTAGCTGCTACTTTACTCAAGTTACGCCTTTTATTCCCTTAATAAATATTTTATTTTAAAAAAAAACAAAAAAAACTTGTGAATTAAATTCTTTATTGTAATTTTGACCACTTGGTTAAACTTATTAGATAAACCAATAAATTAAATTGCTTGATTAAAATATGACAGGAGAAAATCAGGGCACCGAAGAAAGAATATTTGAAGCTGCAAAAAATGTTTTTGTAAAAAAGGGTCTAAACAATAGCCGTATGCAGGAAATTGCCCAGGAAGCAGGAATGAACAAAGCCTTATTACATTATTATTATAGAAGCAAAGAGAAATTATTTGAAGCGGTTTTTAATAGTATAATGAAAAGAGTAATACCACCTATTGCAGAAATGCTCGAAAAAAAGATACCGCTTTTTGAAAAAATCGAATTTATTGTCGATCGTTATATTAATAGTTTGATCTCTAATCCTCAAATACCTGTGTTTTTCATTCAGGAAATACAGCGTAATCCACAACGAATTGTTGAAATCATAAAAAAGTATGGCCTGAGGCCTGAAGTTTTTTTTCAACAAATTGAAGATGAAATAAAAACCGGAAATATTATTGACATTAAACCTCAACAATTAATAGTTAATTTATTAAGCATGTGCGTTTTCCCATTTGCTGCGAGGCCAGTTGTTCAGGGAATGATATTCGACAATGATAAAAAAAAATACGATCAGTTTTTAATTGAAAGAAAAAAAGAAGTGTCAAAATTTATTATTAATTCTATCAGGAAAAAGTAAAAAAATGAAAGTTTTTCTTATAATAACCGGACTAATTCTGTTCAATACTTCAATTTCACAAAATCATGAGACTTTAAGCCTTGAAAATTGTTATAATGAAGCGATAAAAAATTATCCTTTGTCAAAACAATTTGAATTATATTCATCATCTTCCGATATAGAATATGAAAATATTAATAAAAATTATCTTCCAAATTTCGAGATAAACGGACAGGTTTCATATCAATCCGAAGTCACAGAAATTCCAATAAATATGTCAGGAGTGAATATTCCAAGCCTTAATAAAGATTGGTATAAAATTACAATGGATTTCAAGCAGGTGATATATGATGCCAATATGACAAAAACCCAAAAAGAAATTAACCGGAAAGATTTGTTAATTAACAAACAAAATATTGAAATTGAACTCTATAAACTTAAAGAAAGAATAAATAATGTGTTTTTTAGCATTGTTTTACTAAAAGAGAAATTAAAGCTTCTTAATGTTTTTAATAATGAAATTCAAGAAAAGCTATTTAATGTTCAGTCAGGTGTAAAAAACGGAGTTTTACTTTCTTCTGATGAAAATGTATTAAAAGCCGAATTGATAAAAATTGACCAGAAAAAAACCGAAGTTGAAACGTCTTTAAGTTCATCCGTGAAAATTTTAAGCCAATTAACTTCAATAGACATTTCAATCAACACAGAACTAACCTTACCACAAATACAAATTACGCCCGATCTTCTTTTCAATAACAGACTTGAATACAAGTTATTGGACTTGCAAAAGAACAAAATAATCTCCTTGAAAAAAATGCTGAATGTTAACATCTTACCAAAAATATTTGGGTTCGGGCAATTTGGTTATGGAAGGCCCGGCTTGAATCTATTATTAAACGATTTCGATACCTATTATATAATAGGTGCAAAATTAAGCTGGAGACCATGGGATTGGAAAAAATCGGAAAATCAAAATAAAATACTTGATATACAATCTGATATCATAGATACACAAAAAGAAACTTTTGATAAAAATTTCAGAATTTCGCTTGAAACTGCAATGGCAGAAATAGGGAAATTTAAACTATTAATTCAAAAAGATCATGAAATCATTGAATTAAGAAAACAAATCTCAAAAACGGCTTCTGCACGTTTCGATAATGGAGTAATTTCCTCAACCGACTTGGTTACCGAACTAAATGCTGAAACTCAGGCAAGATTAAATTTACAAACGCATATTTTGCAATTGATTCAAGCTAAGATAAATGTATTAGCAATTATAGGTCAACTATAAATAATTGATTTAATAATGAAAAATATTTGCAAGAAAAACCAATCAGATTCTGTAAAATTTCATTTTATAAAACAAAAAATATAAACTGTGTTAGATATTCATAAGTTGACGCATATAGTAATAAGGACACATATAAATAATTAGAAAAATGAAAACCAAATACTTATTCTTAATTATAGCAATAATAATTTCAGCTTGCTCCAACAATAATAATAAATCGGATGCTTAT